>TARA_B100000963_G_scaffold150413_1_pt1 | contig 16058 bp, 22 predicted proteins | sample TARA_B100000963 | Tara Oceans TARA_B100000963 (sample SAMEA2622097) | marine metagenome | biome: marine biome (ENVO:00000447); feature: surface water layer (ENVO:00002042); material: "saline water (ENVO:00002010), including plankton (ENVO:xxxxxxxx)" | depth 5 m | reverse complement strand
AAAGATAAAGAATTGAAGAGATATATTAATGAAAAAGTTTGATTATAAATTAGATTACAAGAAACTAGATTTTACAAAACAAGATATTAGAAAACTATACAGAATAGGTCGTGGTGAACAAGGCGTATTATTAGTTAGACCATACACAAATGATATATGTAAATACTGGCGATTTAAAACACCAGATATTGCAACACAATCAGCAAACAAGATATATGATTTGTATTGTGATTACAGATTGAAAGATGATTTTGTCGGTATGGATATGTGTAGAAAGTTTTTAGAAATGGGTTTCACTAGAGCGAGAAGATACGCTAATCATAAAGACGGAAGAAAGTATGATAGTAATGGTAAAGTATTACCACAAGAGAAAGACGCATTGTATAGTGATAAGGCAAAGAGTGCTAGAATATTTAAGAATATAAGAGATAGAGTTTGTAATGACTTGACATATGTAAAAATGAGAAAGAAGTGGAAAGAATATGAAGAATATAATTAATCAGTTTATACACGGAGACGCCTTTGATGTATTTAAACAAATGCCAGACCAGAGTGTTAACTTAACATTTACTAGTTTACCAGATATATCACAAACGCCTTATGGTAAAGATGTTAAGAAGTATCAAGTATTACAAAATCAAGCGTGTGATGAAATGGCGAGAACAACTAAAGATGATGGTTTCGTAGTTATATCACAAACAGATAGAAAGATAAATGGTGAGATACTACCTAATCATATTACATATTACAATGCAATGTTAAGAAACGGATATTGTCTAAAAGACTATAAGATAATGGTCAGAAACTATCCAGTAGATAAAAGAGATATGTACTATTTCAATTATCAACATTGTTTAGTATTTACAAAGAAAGGCACAATCAAAAGAAGTGGTGATTGGTTAAAGAACATATTAGTGTATGATACGAAAAGACTAGGTAATGTAAAAGGTCCTTTCAACCTATATGTGTGGAACGACAACTTCATTAAATTAATAATAGAATACCTATCAAAAGAACAAGATATAGTATCTGACCCATTTGCAGGTTCAGGTGTTGTGCCTTGGATTGCAAAAGAAATGAGAAGACAATATATAGGTATTGAACTAGATAAAGAGGTATATGAGAAATCGTACTTTAAAAGATTAGACCTGCTTGACAGGTTCGGGAAAGTATGATAGCGTATGAGTATTATGTTATTTGAAGAATTATTAGAAGACTTGAAAAAGCACAGAAACGATATGGTTGCTAGAAACTATCCATTTCAACAACTATCAAATTTAATATTGAAGTATGAAGACAAAGCAAGAGAAGCGAAAGATACTCCACAAGAAGAGTGGTTAGAAGGATATAATAAATGGCGAAAAGAACAAAACAAGTAAGACAAAAGATATACGAGAGGAACCCAAGTACAGGAGTTATTCGTTGGAGATATACAGACGAGCATCCTGATGATTTCGGTTGGCCTAATTATGGCAGAATATTACAAGAGCGAAAACGGAAAAAGAACATTAATGGCATTAAGTAAAATAAAACAAGACAAACAAATTAAAGTTGATATTACAGATTATCAGGATATCGCAGATTGTATTAGAAGTGACCAAGTGCCTGCTAATCATATTGCACAATACTTTAATGATAAGAAATTTTATAGTTGGTACAAAAAGAAATATCTATGAAGAAAGAAACAATAGAAGAGTTTTTAAAAAGAGGTGGCAAGGTTACTAAATGCAGACCTGGTTATCCTTTAGATGTAGGTAGTTTAGATAAATCAAAGAAACCTAGATTTAACAAATACGAAGTAGAAAGTGGCAAAGATAAAGGAACAGCACCTATGCCTGACTTAACAAGTATAAGAAAACAAGAGGCAAGAGACGGCAACACGGTTACCTATTCTGATAAAGTACCAACAAATAGTAGAGGTACAGGAAAGGCAGATAGTCAAGGACAATGATTACATTAATTTTTATATTAGGTTATTTGACAATGGTCTTAAATGAAGGCTTTGTTATATTGCGTCATCTATCTAAAAAGATGGCAAAGAAAAGAGAAAAACTAATTAAGAAATATGGCAAGAAGTGGCAGATATTTCATAGTGCAATGGATATAGTATGGGTATCGTTTGTTTCAATAGGTATTATATTTTCAGAATACAGATGGTTCTTTCTAGGATTAGTATTAGGTTTCTGGATTATAGTATTCGTTGTAGTATACTTACCTAAATTATTAAAGATGAGAGCGAAGTTTAGACCAGACGAGGAATAATGAAAAAGTTAACAGACATAAAAGGTAGTGCTAGTTTAGCAGCTTTTGTAGATATACAAGGTGAAGACTTAATCACTAGTAAAGGTAATCTAAAAGGCGAGAAGGTTGATGAAACTGAACTAGAAAAGAACATAGACGAAGTTTATACTTTCTGGCAAACAAAAGGTTTTCCTTATTATAGTACAGATAAAACTTGGCGACAAGAGAAGATGGCTAAGTTAAGAGCAGTTGATTGCAAAAATCTATTGACTAAAGATAAAGTTATTAAACCACACCAAGAAGGTTTATCATTGGCGTGGTCTTATATGCCACATAGTTTTGGTATTAGATGTGGTAAGATGAAGACACCTATGGAGATATTTGAGAGTGAAGAACACTTTAAGAAAGGTATCAGAAAACTATTAACTGGTTCTTTCTTTGGCAAATACAAAGTAGACGATTTAAAACCTATTGCATATAATCTATATGGCGAAGAGACATATTCTTCTGCCGAAAGTAAACACAAAGCAGAAAGCACAATGAGAAGTCTATTAAGAAGATATACAGGAACTCAATGTGTATCTAACTTTAGACCTACAGCAGCTGCTTGTTTATATCAAAACTTTATGAAACCAGGCGAACTAGTCTGGGATATGTCTATGGGTTATGGTGGTCGTATATTAGGTGCGATTATATCAGGTGTTAATTATGTAGGTACTGACCCAGCGACACTAACATTTAAAGGTTTAAAAGAGATTAAAGAAGACCACGCTAATCCAGATAATCATTACTTCTTAAATAAACAAGGTAGTGAAACATTTGTACCTAAAGCGAATAGTTTAGATTTCGCATTTACAAGTCCACCATATTTTAATTGGGAACAATATTCAGAAGACGAGGCACAATCATTTAATCAGTTTTCTACTAACGAAGACTGGAACGAAGGCTTCTTACGAAAGACTATACAAAATGTTAAAGTCGGTTTGAAGTCAGGTAAGTATATGGGTCTTAATGTAGCGAACATTAAATCACATAAGACATTTGAAGACGACACCGTAAGACTAGCAGTTGAAGAAGGTTTTGAACATACTGATACATACAAGTTGCAGTTGAGTAGTCAGGAGAGTGGTGCGAAATATGAGCCTGTGTTTATATTCAGAAAACCCTAAAATCCCTAGATACAATCTATCGTGGGACACTCACAATCGCCCTCCAGCGCCCTCCAGACCCGCCGAAAACCTACGATTTAAGGGTCAATAAGACTATATTATATAAAACCCTTATAAATCAACGCTAAAAAAAAGTTAAAAAATGCTCATTTTTTGCTTGACATATGTTTAAAAGTATGGTAGCGTATGTATATAAATGATTAAAAAAGGACACAACACTATGAACATCAACATTGATTCCAAATCACAACTAGCAAAATTACTTGCTACAGAAAATATTACTATTCAACATAACAATGTACAGACTGCTTCTTTTAATTTAGAAGACAGGGTACTTACTATTCCAGTTTTCAAAAATCCTAAAGGTGCTGTTTACGATATGTTAATTGCACACGAAGTTTCACACGCTTTACATACTCCTGCTGATGAGTGGAAAAAATGTTTAGATGAAGGTCTATTAGAAATTAAAGACTATATAAATGTAATTGAAGATGTTAGAATTGACAAATTAATTCAAAAGAAATATCCTGGTGTTGTACAAGATTATAAAGATGGTTTCAATATTCTTTGGAATGATGATTTCTTCAATGTTAGAAATAAGAACTTAAATACAGAATTGATGTTGATTGATAAAATCAACTTATACTTTAAATCTTCAAAACAATTAGATGAGATTAACTTCTCTAACGAAGATAAGTTATTTGTAGACCTAGTAGATAGTTGTAAAACATTTGCTGATGTTGTTGAGGCTGCAAAAAAATTATCTGATTGGCAGAAGAAACAAAATGAAAATCTTAAAAAGTTACCAGACTTTGATAGTCACCCACTAACAAAGATGTATGGTGAACAAGAAAAATCAGAAGAGGACGACAATGATAATTCACAATCAAATTCAACTTCTCAATCATCTGACCAGAATAACGAACAGGAGAAAAGTGAATCCGATAGTCAAAACGAACCTGTTAAATCAGAAGACGCCTCAAACGAAAACGGCGACGGTTCAAAAGAGAGTGAAGACGGAAAAGAAAAAGATAAATCTGAAAGCATAAAAAATCAAACTGGTAATCCTGACGGTGCCGGTGGTAAAGATGTTAAGATTAATATGCCTATGAAATCTATTACTCAAAACAATATTGACAATTCAATTCAGAAGAGATATGTAGATAGTGAAAGTAGAGGTTACAATTACTTTCAAATACCAGACGCCAATTTAGATAACATTATTTACTCTAACAAGAATTGGTTACAAGTTAATAATGATTATATGAACCAACACCATAGTAAAGTACATATTCAATCTAACTTTGAAGAATACAAAAAATTCAAAAGAGATAGTAAGGCAACTATTTCATACCTTGTTAAAGAGTTTGAAATGAAGAAATCTGCTGAAGGTTACAAGAGGCAGACTACTGACAAGACTGGAATTATTGACCCACTTAAATTACACAAATACAAAATATCAGAAGACATATTTAAAAGACTATCAGTTATACCTGACGCTAAAAACCACGGAATGATTTTATTACTTGATTGGTCAGGTAGTATGTCAAATTGTATTGGCAAGACGGTTGACCAGTTATTACAATTAGTTTGGTTCTGTAAACAAATTAATATACCTTTCAAAGTATATTTCTTTTCAGATAGAATATCAGACGCCACTTGGAATGAGAGAAGATTTGACGCCAAAGAGAATAAGAAATCTTGTTATAATTTCAAAGCAGGTGATAGTAGATTTGAAGCATACAATCTAGTTGAGATTGCTAATCATACTTTGAAAAAACAAAAATTAGACCAATCATTATTTTACTTATATGCTTATGGTAAGTATTATAATGACCATTATTCATATAGAAGAAGATTTGATGGTGAATATATTGAGAGATTATATCCGCCTAGTGAGTTTCATCTTTCTTCTACTCCTTTGAACGAGGCACTTGCTACTATGTATAAAGTAATTCCTTTGTTTAAAACAAAGTATCAAGTGTCAAAACTTTCTTTAATTACTTTGACAGATGGTCATAGTAATAATAACAATAAAGGAAACTTTGCAACCGTTGATGGTAGACTAGTAGAATTGCCTGAAAGAGGTTATGGTTCGCAAGGTATCTTAAAATTATCTAAAGGTAAAGAAATTAAAAGTCAAGGCGGTACAACCGGTTTATTACTACAAGGACTTAAAAAGAAGTTTGGTATTACTACTATCGGTTTCTTTATTCTAAAGTCTGCTAGAAGATGGGAGTTTGATAGATACGCTTTATCTCAAAGACAACAAAAATTGACTTGGGATTTACAAGACCAAATTAAAATGAAGGTCAGACAAGAATATAATAAACACAAAGCTGCTTCAGTTGAAGCATATGGGTATAACGAATTTTATCTAATCAATGGTAAAGATATGGTAGTACAAAATGCCAACCTTGATGAGTTAAAAGAAGACGCTAAAAAAGGCGATATTAGAAGAGTGTTTAGTAAATCAATGAAACAAAGAACCGTTTCCAGAGTATTACTAAACAAATTTATCAGACAGGTCGCCTAGTATATGCAAAAAGCGTTGATATATATGACAAAAAAAGTTGAAAAAATGCTCATTTTTTGCTTGACATATGTATCAAAATATGGTAGCATATATACATAAACTAAAAAAAGGAGAACTACATTATGTTAACTTTGAACACTAAACAAAAAGAGTTTGTTGACGCTGCCCAAAAGATGTACAACAAACCTACTTTGAATAATGATGAGTTATTGAAAGTATCCAAGTCTCTTGGAATGAATTTCAAACCACAATGGTTGGTAAGAAATCCTGAATTGAGAGTTGGTAGAGGCGAATACAAATTGCCTTTAGACGGTATCCCTGCCGTTGAACCTGTATCTAATGACAAGGTATTGTCTGATACAAATTCTTCACCTAAAGTTGAAACTAAAAAAGAAGTTGTTTCTGAAAAAGTATCAGAAGCTGCTTATGTGATTTCATCTTTACAAGGCGATATCGTTCCACAAAAAGATGATGGCTTCGTATCATTTGGTAATCATCCAGATGTAAGAAGTATCGTTAAATCAAAAAGATTTTATCCGATATTCATTACTGGTCTTTCTGGTAACGGTAAGACTTTTTCTGTTGTTCAGGCTTGTGCCGAGAGTAAGAGAGAAATGATTAGGGTAAACATTACTATTGAAACAGACGAGGACGATTTACTCGGCGGTTACAGACTTAAAGATGGTCAGACCGTATGGCAAAATGGTCCTGTTATTGAGGCAATGGAGAGAGGTGCAATATTGCTCCTTGATGAGATTGACCTTGCTTCTAATAAGATAATGTGTTTACAACCAATCCTAGAAGGTAATGGTGTCTATGTTAAAAAGATAAACAAGTTTGTTAAACCTGCTCAAGGTTTCAATGTTGTTGCAACTGCTAACACTAAAGGTCAAGGTAGTGAAGACGGCAAGTTTATCGGTACTAACATATTGAACGAAGCGTTCCTAGAAAGATTTCCAGTAACCTTTGAACAGAAATATCCTGCTGTAAAAACAGAGCAGAAAATTCTTAACAACACTCTTGCTGCCGCTGGCAAAAGAGACGAAAAGTATGTTGAGAAGTTATCAACTTGGGCTGATGTAATCAGAAAAACCTACTTTGATGGTGGGGTTGATGAGATTATATCAACTAGAAGACTTGTCCATATCGTACAAGCATATTCAATCTTCGGTAATAAGATGAAGGCAATTGAATTGTGTACGAATAGATTTGATGACGATACAAAAGCTTCTTTTGTTGACTTGTACACTAAAGTGGATGCTGGGGCAACTGCCGAAAGTATCGCTGAAGAACAAAAGGCTGAAGCCTTGAAAGCTCAACAAATGGAGTCCAATGATAGTGAGGACGAAGAAGACGAGGAAGACCTTGTCTAATTTAAAATCTATCCATAGTGTGGTCCTTGGAGAGGCGTGTAGTGGCGCCTCTCCTTTTTATCACACTCTAACTATGAGGACTATATGAAATACAATGAAGATAAAATACTAGACGAAATTAAAAGTTATATTGAAAAAACATATGGGCAACATTATTCATCTACTAAAGATGGATTTCAAGTCCAAGATATGTTAAGACATTTAAATATTGATAAAGATTTCTGTCAATCAAATGCGATTAAATACCTATGTAGATATGGTAAGAAGTCAGGCAGAAATAAAATGGATTTATTTAAGGCGATACATTACATAGTATTGTTATTAGATAGTGAAAACAAGTCTAATGAAAAACCTGATATGGGTATTGATGTAGACGCTTTTAACGGGAGTTAATTATGAAATTTAAAGTGAGTATAAAAACACAAACATTACGATACACTAGAAACCACGGTTTTGATATCGTAGCACATCCTGCCAAAGGTAGTCAAGTTGAAAGTTTACTTGGTGTCAGGTATGTTTACTTTCTAGGTTGTGGTGATTATAAGTTACCACAGACAATAAATCATCCTAGAGAAGGTGAGATTGTTAGGGCAAGTGGTCCTGCATTACACAACTGGTTAACTAAAGAACAAAGTTTACACTTTCAAAATCGTATGATTGTATATCCTAAAGGTTACAATGACCCCTGGTTTAATATACCTATAGGACATAAGGCAACTAAAGATTGGTTGAAAGTAATGGGTAAGATAACGAATAAAGACGACCTAGAACATTTAAGACATATGGGTAATGGTAAGTGGCGAACTTATAATGGTTATACAACTTATTCAAAAAACAAAAAGAACGATACAAATGTTATGGGTAAGAAAGGTACCATCGGCGAAGAGATTGTTAAGAGATACTTCTTATCACACGAAGGTGTTGAAGAGGTTATATCAAGTGGTGATGTTTATGCCAAATGGGATTTACAAATTAGTTATAACAAACCTAACGAGGTTCCAGATACATATTTAAATGGTACTGACGGAGGAGTTTACTATGGATAAGGAGGTAATGTAAGTGAGTATAACGGTCGTTGTAAGAAATAACAACTTGGAACAAGCAATGCGAGTACTTAAAAAGAAGGTACAGAAAGCAGGTATTGTTAAAGAGTTGAGACAAAGGCAATATTATGAAAAGCCTTGCGATAAAAGAAATCGTAAAAAGAAAGAAATGACTAGAGCTTGGATTAAGAAGCAGAAGAAATTAAAAGCTCAAAGAGGTTATTAAGGGTTTTACGCCGATATATATAATATGCTAGGCTGTTCGTAAGTCCTAGTTGAGGCGTAAAAGGTTGCCGCTACCAGATTTCAAAAATCAAATGCGGTGTCGCTGATGTTTGTTTGGGGTGTCCCTGTGGTTCAACATCTAAAAAAAGAACCTAAAGCGCTAGAGTTTTGGCTGTATACTCTTTAAAGAAACAGCCACTTGAATTTTATATAATAATGATTATATAAATAATAATGACACGCCTAATAGGGTGTCGTAATATAAAGAAAATAACTTTGCTTAATAAAGGAGGTTAGAAATGACACATAAAGCACTATCTATTTTCAATCAATTAAGACCAGTATCAGTAGGATTTGATAATGTCTTTGACCATTTTGAACAAATGTTTGAAGGCGATATGTTATCAAGTATGCCTAGTTTTCCACATTACAATATTGTGAAAACTGATAAGAACAAGTACGATATAGAAATCGCTCTTGCTGGTTATTCAAAAAAAGACATTGAAGTAAACCTAGAAGAAGGTGTACTATCAATTAAATCTAAAAAAGAAGACAAAGAAGAAACTAAAGATGGCGAAGTAATCCATAAAGGTATCGCTAAAAGGTATTTTTCTAAATCTTTCACAATCGCTGATGATGTAGAAGTCAAAGGTGCCGAGTTGAAAGACGGTCTTTTAAAGGTATCTATGGAAAGAATTATACCTGACCATAAGAAACCAAGAAATATTGCGATTAAGTAATATTAATAGATAGTCTGGCCTTCGGGCCAGGCTATTGACAATCCCACCTCAATTTGATATATTAGTGAATTGATTTGTTAATTATAATATGGAGTAAACTATATGCAAGGTATGAAAATCCCAAAGGTTACATTTAGAGTTAGAACTGGTGACGAGGTTCCAACAGACGGCGGGTGTGCAATCGGTGGTGAGTGGAAGAATATGACGACAGACGATTACTTTAAAGGTAAGCGTGTTGTTCTTTTCTCTCTCCCAGGTGCATTTACGCCTACTTGTTCCTCACAACAACTACCAGGCTTTGAAAAAGAGTATGGTCAGATTAAACTTCTAGCTGTAGATGATGTCTATTGCGTTTCAGTAAACGATAGTTTCGTTATGAACGCTTGGGCAAAGAGTTTAGGTATTGATAATGTCAAAATGATACCTGATGGCTCAGGAAACTTTACACGATTTATGGGTATGCTTGTAGGTAAGAACCATCTAGGTTTCGGTAATCGTTCTTGGAGATATATGGCTGTTATCAATGACGGAGTTATTGAGAAATGGTGGCAAGAACCTGGAATTAATAACGAAGGATTAGATGATGACCCTTACTTTGAGAGTACACCTAAAAATGTTATTGACTATTTACGAAATAATTAGTCGCCTATTGACAAAGGACCCACACTATTATATAATGAAAACAATTAAGGAGAAACTTTATTATGAACCTATCTAACGATACAATCGCAATCTTAAAAAACTTTGCGAATATTAATCAGAATATTCTGGTTAAACCTGGTGAGAAATTAAATACAATTTCTACTATGAAAAACATACTGGCAACTGCTAGTATTAAAGAAAACTTTGAGCAAGAGTTTGCAATATATGACTTGCCTGAATTTTTGAGAACTTTAGATTTATTTGAAACTCCAACATTGAAGTTTAATGGTGGAACAAGTGTAGGTATATCTGGCAAAGATGGTAAGTCTGCTAGTAAATATACTTTCGCTGATAAATCAGTTATTGTTGCACCTACTAAAACGATAACAATGCCTGATACTGAAATCGCATTTAAATTATCTAAAGACAACTTATCAAAATTAATGAAAGGTGTGGTTACTCTTAACTTGCCTGACATTGAAGTTATAGGTAACGGCAGTACAATTCAGTTAGTCGCTAATGACAGAAAAAACAAAGCGTCTAATAAGTTTAGTATTGATATCGGTACAACTGATAAGACTTTCAAAGCATACTTCAAGGCAGAAAACTTTAAAATGATTGAAGATGATTATGATGTTTCTGTTTCAAAACAGAAGATAAGTCATTTTGTTGGAAGACAAAAACCAGTACAATACTGGATTGCATTAGAACCTGAAAGTGAATTTTAAATTGTGATGAGGTATATATTATGGCAGATTTTTTATGGGTTGAGAAATATCGTCCCAAGAAAATTAGTGAGTGTATTCTACCAGAGGATATCAAAACTACTTTTCAAAACTTTCTAAAACAAGGTCAGATAAGTCACCTACTTCTATCAGGCACAGCAGGCACAGGTAAGACAACCGTTGCTCGTGCTTTGTGTGAAGAGTTAGGTGTTGATTATATGGTCCTCAATGGGTCAGACGAAGGTCGTCAAATTGATACATTGAGAACTACAATCAAAAACTTTGCGAGTACCGTAAGTCTTACAGAAGATTCCCCACATAAAGTTATTATATTAGACGAGGCAGACTATACAAATGCTGATAGTGTGCAACCTGCGTTAAGAAACTTTATGGAAGAGTTTCATAAGAATTGTAGATTTATATTTACTTGTAATTTTAAAAGTAAAATCATACCTGCCTTACAATCAAGGTGTACGGTTATTGATTTTAAAGTTGTAAATGGTCAACGAAAGAAATGTGCTGACCAGTTATTAACAAGATTAACTAGTGTTCTAAATGAAGAGAAGGTACCTTTTGATAAAAAAGTATTAGCAGAATTAATTATCAAACACTTTCCTGATTTCAGACGGACTATCAATGAACTTCAAAGATATTCAGTAAGAGGTAAGATTGATAGCGGGATACTATTTTCCATATCAGAAGCAAACAATAAAGAACTAATCGCAACATTAAAAGAAAAAAGATTTAATGATATGCGTAAATGGGTTATACAGAATATAGATAAAGAGCCTGTCTCTATGTTTAGAGCAATCTATGAGTTATTACATAAAGCACTAGACCCTAAATCTATACCTCAATCTGTTCTTATTCTTGCAGGTTATCAGTACAAGGCGGCTTTTGTCGCAGACCAAGAAATTAATATGGTCGCTTGTCTAACCGAGATAATGGCAAATTGTAAGTTTAAATAATGGCTTACGAACTCAAAGATTACCTGAATAGTATTAACTTCACTAAACAGGACTTGATGGCAGACGGAGATATATTCTGGGAGAAGAAGTACCCAGCGTATATTGTTAATCGTTGTCTATCTTATCACCACGATACCTTACCCATTGCAAATGAAATGAACGGGTATCATTTTCTTCCCAATCAGGTTCAATATTCGTTTTTACTAAATATTGTAAGAAAGAAAAAGCGATTTGCTCGTTGGGCAAAAGTTGAAAAACTTTCAAATTTAGAGTATGTAAAAGAGTATTATGGTTATAGTAATGAAAAAGCAAAGACCGCTCTCAGCATATTGACTAAACAACAAATTGAACTTATAAAAAAATCCTTGCAAAAGGGTGGGAGAAAACAGAAATGACAGATAGCGTTAACTGGTCGCCAGAAGATATGCTTGAGGTAACAATAAAGCAACCTGACGATTTTTTAAAAGTAAGAGAGACATTAACAAGAATAGGCGTTGCAAGTCGTAAAGACAAGACACTATTTCAATCTTGCCATATACTTCACAAACAAGGTAAATACTTCATTGTACACTTCAAAGAACTATTTGCTTTAGATGGTAAGAAAGCAACATTAACTCAAAACGATATTCAAAGAAGAAATACAATCGCCGTACTACTACAAGATTGGAACTTAATATCAGTAGTTAAGAAAGAGGCAGCCGAAGATAAGGCACCTTTAAGTCAGATAAAAGTATTACCTTTTAAAGAAAAGAAAGAATGGAATTTGAGTGCTAAATATAATATTGGTAAGAAACTAGAAGACAAAAAGGAAGAGACCTCGGATGCAAGTACCAAAGTTTAAAGATTTCATAACAGAAAAGGTTGAACGAGAAGGCAAACCAATTACGATTGCCGTTGTTACCAAGACTAATCCTAATTTAAAAAAGAGAAAAGTCGGTGGTAAAGAAGACAAAGAACTTACCGTAAAACTTATTAACGATACTTGCGAAGAATTAAATATCAAGTGTGTAGTTATTGAAACTAGACACGCTATCATTACAGGTAAAGACGAAGAGAAGAATACTCTAACAATCTATAACTATGATGGTAAAGATACTGAACATACATTTATAGGTAAAGATACCGTTTGTGTTACCAGAGCAGGTGCAGTAGAAGATGAAAGTGGATTATCAATTATATCTGCCTTTCAAAATTCAGGTGCGTTTATGTGTAATACTAGAAACGCTATGTTAACTTGTAATAACAAATTGACAACTGCTCTATTATTTGAGAAGTTTGGTATACCTACACCTAGAACTGCTTTCGTTTCTAACGAGAAGAATATAGATGACGCAATGAAACTAATAGGTAATAAGTTTCCTGTTGTCTTAAAAACTCTAACAGGAACGCAAGGTATTGGTGTTGTAAAATTAGATAGTTATGAATCCCTAGTATCTACTATTCAGGCATTATGGAAACACGGTGCTGAATTGTTGATACAAGAATTTATGCCTGTTAAGTTTGATGTAAGAACTTTCGTGGTAGACAATAAGATATTTGCAAGTACAAAAAGAATACAATCATCATTTGACTTTAGAACTAATACTCATAGAGGTGCAGAAGCGAAACCTTATAAGTTAAGTGAAGAAGAGATTGAATTAGTATTAAAAGCAAGTAGAGTAAGTAAAGCATACCTAGTAGGAGTTGACCATATAATCCACGATGGTAAACATTATCTATTAGAAGTAAATGGTTCGCCAGGTACTGGTGCAGATTACGAAGGTTATCTATATAAAGATTTACAAGGACCTACACCTGGGGGTGCAATATCAGGTAAGCAACTTGTTAAGAATTTTGTTAAGTATGTCATAGATAGAGACAACTGGGATAGACAATCACTACAAGAGGTAGGTTGGTTAGAGACTATTGAAGTTGGTGACATAGGTAAGATTAGAGCGAAGATGGATACAGGTAACGGTGCTCACGCTTGTTCAATGCACGCCGAAGATATCAAAGTAAATGGTAAAACGGTAACTTGGAACTACAATGGCAAAAAATATTCGGCACCGAAGTACGGGGAGTCCAGAGTGTTTAGAGCAAACGCAGAAGGAGACGAACCATCAGAAGTAAGAACTACCGTACTATTAGATTTAACCTTTAATGGTTTCACATATAAAGATATAGAATTTGGACTAGACCAAAGACCTAGGGCGAGGTCCGATGTATTACTTAATAGAGAAGTTATCCGTATGTTCAATGCGTCTGTTAATCCTAACAGGACTTTTGTATTAAGTAAAAGGTTACCACCTATTGACAAAAAGAAAAAATAATGATAGTATGGAGATATTATGAAAAATATAAAGATAGTAAGATTAACAACTGGTGAAGATTTGATTGGTGAAGTAAAAGAAGGTTCTGGTGTTGTAAACATTAAGAAACCTTACATCATATATCCAACTTCTCAACCTAAACCTGGTGAGGCAATTAAGTTTGGTATGTTCACATATATACCATATGCAGAAACAGACGATATTACTTTTGACGAGAAACATATATTAGTAATCGTTGAACCTAAACAAGATTTACTTGCTAGTTATAATCAAAGCGTAAGCAAAATAATACAGAAAACAGGACCTCAATTAATAACATAATGAGTGGTATAGAGTATAAAGAAACTCTAACAATTCATTTCGTTAATAAACAAGGTCAAGTGCAAGATGTTAGAGTACCGGTAGGTATGACATTGATGGATGCTGCTCGTGTGTATGCAGAACCTACTATTGATGAAGTACCAGGAGATTGTGGCGGCAATCAAAGTTGTGGTACCTGTCATATTAATATTAAAGAGGATATTGACAAAGTTGGAATTGCAGACTATAATAGTTTAGAAACAGAAATTTTAGAACAACAACCTGAATATGACCGTATGTATTCTAGGTTAGCGTGTCAGGTCGTATTAAGACCTAAACATAATGGTATGAAAGTGTATTTGAGAGACTATAATAATGTTTAATTTTTACAAAGATGTAATAGAATATAAAGGCAACCTTTTAGTTAGAGGTGTACACGAAGGCGAAGAGTTTAGAGAGAAGGTAAATTTTAGACCTACTCTATTTGCAATCACACAAAACGAAACTAATCACAAAACATTACAAGGTCAGAATTTAAAACCTATCTCATTTGATAGTATATACAAGTGCCGAGACTTCAAAAGAAATTATACAAATTCTTCTGCTCCCTTATACGGAAACGACAGATATCATTTCCAGTATATCGCAAAGAACTACCCAGGTGATATTCAGTTTGATAAAAACTTAATTAAGATATTCACATTAGATATAGAGGTGACCGCTGAAAAAGGTTTCCCTGATGTTGAAAATCCTATTGAAGAGATTTTATGTCTTACTATCAAAAATCAATCAAATAAAAATATAATCACCTGGGGAACTAAACCATTCTTCACAAAGCGTCCAGATGTAACCTATATTGAGTGTCAATCAGAAAAACAATTACTGATGGAGTTTTTTAAATTCTGGACTAAAAACTATCCTGATATTATCACAGGTTGGAATACTAAATTCTTTGACTTACCTTATCTATGTAATAGAATAAAACATCTAGTAGGCGACAAAGTAATTAATAAATTATCGCCTTGGGGTTTGATAGAACACGAACAAATTACGGTAAGAGGTCGTGCCCAAACTGCTTATGATATAAAAGGTATTACAATGTTAGATTACCTTGACTTGTATAAGAAGTTTATACCTGTTAGACAAGAGAGTTATAAACTAGACTATATCGCAAAAGTAGAATTAGGTAGCGATGGTAAAGATAGTAACCCATACGATACATTTAGAGAATGGTATACAAACGATTTTCAAAGTTTTGTTGATTACAATATTAAAGATGTTGAACTTGTTGACCAACTTGAAGACAAGTTAAGATTGATTGAACTTATCTTAACAATGGCCTATGAGGCAAAGATTAATTACCAAGATGTCTTTTCGGAAGTAAGACTATGGGATACATTAATCTATAATCATCTTCTTAAAGAGAATATACATTTACCGCCTAGAGGCGACAATGTAAAAGAAGAGAAATATACTGGTGCGTATGTTAAGACGCCACAAGTTGGTCAACACAAATGGATTGTTTCATTTGATATTAACTCACTATATCCTCATTTGATTATGCAATATAATATATCGCCTGAAAAAATGATAGGTGTAAAACCTCAAGGTATTAGTGTTAATAAAATGTTGCAACAAAAGACGCCTTTAGACTATCTGGAAACGGAGGGGTGTACGATTACGCCTAATGGTGCTATGTTTAAAACAGATAGTCAAGGCTTCTTACCTAAACTTATGGAAAAGATGTATAATGACCGAGTGCATTTTAAGAAATTAGAGTTTGAAGC
>TARA_B100000963_G_scaffold151752_1_pt1 | contig 16075 bp, 15 predicted proteins | sample TARA_B100000963 | Tara Oceans TARA_B100000963 (sample SAMEA2622097) | marine metagenome | biome: marine biome (ENVO:00000447); feature: surface water layer (ENVO:00002042); material: "saline water (ENVO:00002010), including plankton (ENVO:xxxxxxxx)" | depth 5 m | reverse complement strand
AAAGCTCCATTAGTTACAGATTTGAGAAAATGAGGTGTAATGAAAAATCCGCGATTTGCAATTGTTGCAGTAAAGTTTGCCATTTGTATCGGGGTAGTTAATATTTCGCCTTGCCCTATAGCATTGGAAACAACTGTTGCTGACTTCCATCCTCCTTTTTTATACCAATAGTCATAATATGAAGCATCCGGAATAAACCCTTTTTTTCCAATAGGAAGGTCATAACCCAAATAATTTCCAAGTCCAAAACTGATAAGATGGGTCTTCCAAATATTCATTCCCTCATGAACTCCATTACCTGAATCATCGATTATTTTTCTGTAAATATTTGCGAAATAAGTATTACAAGATCTATATATGCCTGATAATAAATTATTATGTGTTCCATATTTACAATGGCAATCCATAAACATACCCTTTGCATAAAAATGACCTTGGTTACATTTGTAAGTTGTATTTGAATTAATTACTCCTTCCTGTAACGCAATTAGTGCGTTGAGTGTTTTGAAAGGTGATCCAGGAGCATATTGAGCCTGAAGGCCCCTGTCAAATAGAGGTTTGGATATAGTATCTAGTGCAAGTTTGCGATAGTTTTTAGACCTCATTCTTCCTACCAATAAATTAGGGTCATAACTTGGGGCTGAAACTAATGATAATACCTCACCGGTTTGAGGTTCGATAACTACGATACCACCTCTTTTATTTTTTAATAACTGTTCACCATACTTTTGAAGTTCTAGATCTAAGGTTAAAATCAAATTTTTTGAACCCTTTGAGGGAATATCAAAGATTCCCCTCTTATACGGGCCGATGATTCGATTAAATCGATCTTTTTGTAAAAACCTTTTACCTTTAACACCTCTTAGTAGGTGTTCATAATACCTTTCAATTCCTTGTCTTCCAGTTTGCTCTCCAAGACTATAATAATCGTCTTTTTTCATATCATTCTTATTGACTTCACTAACGTACCCTAGAACATTTGATGCAATTGCGTTAGGATATTCCCTCAAAGATTTCTTTTGTAAATAAAACCCTGGAAACTTCCAAATCTTCTCTTGAATAATTGCATTTTGCTCTTTTGAGATTTGATTGAAAATCACATATGGAAGTTTTGTTGAAAACTTTTTTGCGGCTATTAAATTTTTTCTAATTATTGATTTTTCTATGTTTAGCATTTTTGCCAGTTCAATTGTATCAAATTGAATTACGTTTTCTGGGATTGCCTTCAAGTCATAAGCTGGCTGATTAGAGACCAATAATTTTTTATTTCTGTCATAGATATATCCACGTTCAGGAAATATTTCATTTTCGATAACGGCGTTGTCATCTGAGAGTAACTTGTAGGAAGAATTTATCAATTGAAGACTTATTAGCCTTCCTATGAATAGTACTGCAGTAAAAACAGTAATTGATGGCAACAAGAATTTTCTACTCATTTGTTTCTTTGAATAATCCTAGTGAAATATATACCATTATAAAGGTAAAAAAAGATGTAAAAAAAGTGTTTTTAAGAATAATCAAAATACTGTCAAGACTGAGGTAGATAACTGTATAGAGAATAAGATGATGGATGGTTATTAGAATAAGAAGATACATAATTCGTTGATTTAACGGAGTACCTTCTATCATACCCATGGCTATATTTTCGTTAATGCCAAATGAAGTTTTAATTATAAATGGCCTGAGGAAAGAAATTGTTGTCGTCGCAATTACATGAGCACCTGAACCTTGATTTAGAAGTTCGAGTATAATTCCCATAAGAAAACCTAAAAAAATCAATAGTGTTTTATTACCATCAAAACGATATACCGCAAAAAAAAGTATGTAAAGATTAGGGTTTACAAAGCCAAATAAGTTTATGTTATTAAGTAAAAAAGATTGTAATAAAATTAAAAGTATGAATTGAAAAATCGAAAGAATATTATTGCGATTCATCGTTGTTCAGTTTTTTTATTTGATTTAAATTTTTATTTTCAATAATGTAAACAAATTCCTTTTGGGTAAGATTACTGAATAAATCAATTTCAATATCATAATATCCCTCAAACTCAGGACGAATTACCTTTGACACTATTCCAATGGGGATTCCATAGGGGAAATAATCTGACATTCCTCCAGTAATTATTGTATCTCCAATTGATACCTGATTTAAGGTTGAAATATCATCAAGTTTAAATTTTTTTGGATGATTACCCTCCCATGATAAAGAACCATATGTACCATTTTTTTTAAAACTAACATTAACTTTTAGGTCTCTGTGTAATAGTGACAATACACTGGAGAAATCCTCACTTGTTTGGTTTACAATCCCAATTATACCATCATTTGAAATTACTCCAAAATCTGATTTTATTCCGTCAGATTCTCCTTTATCTAATAACAAAAAATTTCTAGCTTTACTATAACTATTTTTTATAATCCTTGCGCTCACAATTTTAAAACCAAATGATTCAAGAGCATCTATTTTCTCTTCTTTTTTTTGTTGAAAAGCCAATTCATAGATTTTTAACTTCTCATTTTCTGATTTTAGTTGAGAATTAATTTTTGCTAGACTAAAATAATTTATTATTCCTTGACTAAGAAAATTTACATTTCCAGAAAAGTAAAGAGAAATATTACTAAAAATCGACTGATGGTAAATACTACGTTTATTTAGAAAAAGAATTGACAAAAAAAGTAACCCAAAGTATAACAGGTAGTTTTTGTACTTAAGCAGTGCATTGATAAGCTGCTGCATGAGTAATTATTTAATCAAGATAGTTTTGTATCTATCAATATTTTTTAAAGTTATACCTGTTCCTCTAACTACAGCCTGAAGAGGGTCTTCGGCAATGTATACAGGTAAGTCAGTTTTTCTAGAAAGTCTTACATCTAATCCTCTAAGTAATGCTCCCCCACCTGCTAGGTATATTCCAGTATTATATATGTCAGCAGCTAGTTCGGGAGGAGTTTGTGCTAGTGCTTCCATTATTGCTTCTTCAATTCTGATAATTGATTTATCAAGTGCTTTTGATATTTCTGTATGCGAGATTAAGGCTTGTTTAGGTTTCCCCGTAACTAGATCTCTACCTTGCACTGACATCTCCTCAGGAGGGTTTTCCAAGTCATCAACTACTGAGCCAATAAGGATTTTTATTTTTTCAGCAGTCCTTTCTCCAACATAAAGGTTATGTTTACTTCTCATGTAATTGACAATATCATTTGTGAAAACATCTCCTGCAATTTTGACAGATTTGTCACAAACAATACCGGATAACGCAATAACGGCAATTTCAGTTGTCCCTCCACCAATATCGACAATCATATTCCCCTTAGGTTGCATAATATCTATTCCAATTCCAATCGCAGCGGCCATAGGTTCATGTATCAAATAAACTTCTTTACCATTTACTCTTTCGGCTGATTCTTTAACTGCGCGCATTTCTACTTCAGTTATACCAGAGGGAATGCAAATCACCATCCTAAGAGATGGAGTAAAAAACTTTTTCTTCAAAGTAGGAATACTTTTTATAAGGGTATTAATCATTTGCTCTGATGCGTTAAAATCAGCAATTACTCCGTCTTTCAGCGGTCTTATAGTCTTGATGTTTTCATGGGTTTTCCCGTGCATCATACTAGCCTCATTCCCGATCGCAATAATTTTATTAGTAGTTCGATCTATGGCAACAATGGAAGGGCTATCAACGACTACTTTATCATTATGAATAATCAAAGTATTAGCTGTTCCTAGGTCTATTGCTATTTCCTCAGTTAAAAACCCCATATTTATGTTTGTAAAACAATTCAGCCAAAGTTATGAAATTTAATGTTTGAAATGACGTGTTCTTGTAAACACCATTGAAAGTTGATTTTCATTACAATAATCAATTGAAAGCTGGTCTTTAATTGAACCTCCTGGTTGAAGGACAGCAGTAATTCCTGCCTTTTTTGCTATTTTTACACAATCTGGAAAAGGGAAAAAAGCATCACTAGCCATTACAGCTCCATTTAGATCAAAATTAAATTGTTTTGCTTTTTTAATTGCCTGATTAAGTGCGTCTACTCTCGATGTTTGACCTGTTCCAGATGAAATAAGTTGTCTATTTTTAGCAAATACAATTGTATTAGACTTGGTGTGCTTACATATTTTTGAAGCAAAAACCATGTCCTCAATCTCGTTTGCTGTTGGTTTTTTTTCAGTAATAAACTCCATAATTTCTTTAGAGTCAGTTTGATTATCCCTGTCTTGAGCCAAAATACCATTTAAACAGCTTCGAATTGTTTTCTTAGGTAAATCAATACTTTTTTGAACAAGTAAAATACGATTCTTTTTTTCTTTCAATATACTTAGTGCATCTTCTGAAAAATCTGGGGCTATAACAACCTCACAAAAAAGAGAATTTATTTCAGTTGCAGTTTCTATATCAATGGTTTTATTAGCGATTAATACACCACCAAATGCTGAAACAGGATCTCCAGCAAGTGCATCAATATAGGCCTCTTTTAATGTTGATCGCATGGCAAACCCGCAAGCATTATTGTGTTTTAAAATAGCAAAGCTTGGTTCCATTTCATAAAACTCAACCATTAGGTTGACAGCAGCATCTATATCCAAAAGGTTATTATAAGAAATTTCCTTACCATGAATTTGATCTAAAAGATCAGATAGTGGACCAAAAAACTGTCCTTTCTGATGAGGATTTTCTCCATATCTCAATGTTTTAGACTCTTTTATACTTACTTTCAATACATCTTCCTTATCATTAAAATAGTTGAATATTGCAGTATCATAATGGGATGAGGTTTGAAAAGCCTTAGCTGAATATTTTTTTCTATCCTCCAAATCTGGAGAATTAGCAGAATTAACAAGGATTTGTAAGAAACCTTTGTAATCTTTTTTATCAGATAAACATAAAACATCTTTATAGTTTTTTGCAGCTGCTCGTATAAGTGCAATTCCTCCAATATCAATCTTTTCAATAATTTCATTCTCACTTACGCCTGAAGAAATGGTTTCTTCGAAAGGATAAAGGTCTACAATTACCAAATCAATCTGAGGAATTTCGTAAAGCTTCAATTCTGATTGATCTTTTTTTTCCTCTTGTCTATTTAAAATACCTCCAAAAATCTTAGGATGTAATGTTTTTACTCTTCCACCTAATATTGAAGGATAGCCGGTTATATCCTCTACCGCAATAACATTGTAACCTAAATCTTTTATGAATTTTTCGGTACCTCCCGTTGAGTAGAATGTAACTTCGTTCTTGTGAAGCTGGTGGATAATTGGTTCAAGCCCAGTCTTATCATAAACAGAGATGAGAGCGGAGGATATCTTTTTTTTGCTCATTATTTATTAATCTATTTTAATTTAAATGAAAAAACGTTTATGTAGATTTAAGTAAATTTGAAAAAAGTACTAATAAAACAAAAATATTAAAAATCATTTAACGTGAATTTTCAAAAAGCTTGATTAATTAACTAAAAAACTTAACTTTTCAACAATGAAGCAAAGTATTCATGTTTCAGGCATGACATGTAACTCGTGTTTAGCTATAGTTTCCAAAAGTATATATACTATTCAGGGAGTTAAGGATTTAAAAATTGATCTGAAAAGTGGCAATATTCAACTCAATGTTTCTAGAGAATTAAAACTAGATCAAATTAAAAAGGTATTGCCTTTAAAGTACACCCCTTCAATTATTTTCAAATCCAAAAATCATAGTTATATTATTGCTCACTCAAAAATTAAGCGACTATTCCCATTATTTTTGATTTTTATTTATTTGTTTGCAGGAACTTTATTTTTACAACTTGATAATTTCAATTTCCCCAAATTAATGTTTGATTTTATGGGACTATTTTTTATAGTTTTTAGTTTTTTTAAATTTTTGGATTATAGTGGATTTGGCCCTGCATTTGCACAATACGATCCAATTGCGAAAAGAAGTTTTATATATGGAAAAATGTATCCATTCATTGAGACTTCTCTGGGTATAATGTTTTTATTTAGGTGGCAAATAAAAACAGCCTTAATAATTACTTTAGTAATATTATCTATTACGACCATTGGGGTTATTAATACCTTTCTTGACAAAAAGAAAATTAACTGTGCATGTCTTGGGACAGCAATTAAATTACCAATGACAGAGGCAACCTTGATTGAAAATATTATAATGCTCGTCATGTCTGTTTCGATGATTTTTTATCAATTCAGCTAAAAAAAGCTTAAATTTGTTTCATGAATTCAAAGGGTTTTAAATCAATCTTTTTTATAATCATCTTAATAACTTCTAAAGTTGGACTTGCGATAAATGTCCATTATTGCTGCGGAAAAATTCATGAAATATCAATGGCTTGGGATGCAAAGGGATGTCAGATGCAACCCATTGCGGATCATCTTGGGTTCGTTGTTAAAAAAAATCATTGTTGCAACAATGAAAGAGTTTATGTTCAGAATAATACTCCTCAAAAAATTGTTGACCTAAGTTATGATCTTAACTTACCAATTTTAAATTATGATGAAAAGGGCTTCTTTTTTAAGGAAAAAATTTATTTAAATCAAAAAAAAAATCCGAGAAACCATTTTCTCATTTCTAAAGGTAAAATCTTTCTTTTTAATAGTGCTCTTGTTTTTTATGGTTAATTGAATTAGAAATACCATTACAGTATTTATTAATTTATGACTATAACAATGAAAATACATTTATTAATTGCTTGTTTGTCCTATGGTTTAATCTTTTCTCAAGAATATATAACTGGGAACATTCAATATAAAGAAAATGACAAAATCTACCCACTTGAAGGTGCCAATGTTTTTTGGCAGGATACTTCATTTGGTACCTCAACCAATGGGGAAGGCTTTTTTGAATTAGAAAAAAAACCAAAAAGGACCCTTCTGGTAATAAGTTATCTTGGATTTAAAACTGATACAGTAAATATTAAAGCAGTGAAAAAAATTAATCACTTTTTGACTAAAGCTCCAGAAGAAAAATTAGATGGAGTAATTCTTAGTCAAAGACGTAAATCAATTCAAAAATCATTTATTAAAACTCAAAATATTCTTAAAGTAAGTAATGAGGAATTGCTCAAGGCAGCATGCTGTAATCTTTCAGAGAGCTTTGAGACTAACCCATCAATTGATGTTAATTTTTCCGATGCACTTTCAGGTACCAGGCAAATCAAAATGCTTGGGCTTTCGAGTCCATATATACTAATCTCAGAAGAAAATATGCCAATGGTCAGAGGTGCATCTCAGGCCTACGGACTTACTTTTACTCCTGGAACTTGGGTGGAAAGTATTCAAATTAGCAAAGGAGCTGGAAGTGTGACTAATGGTTTTGAAAGTATTACCGGTCAAATTAATTCAGAACTTCATAAACCTTCAATGGATGCTCCATTTTTTCTTAACCTTTATGGATCACTCAATGGAAGGTATGAAGTAAATATGCATACTAATTATAAACTGGGTGATAAATTAAGTGTTGGCCTATATACTCATGCCGATAAACGTACCCAAAAATTTGATAATAATCAAGACGGCTTTCTTGATCTGCCAATATCAGATCAAGTTAATATTATGAACCGCTGGCAATATATTAATACTGAGAAAGGATGGATTAGTTTATTAAGTTGGCGGTGGATGAAAGATCAGAAGCTTCTTGGGTCTATGGATTTTACCCCAAGTATTCATATGGGTAAAACAAAAAAATGGGGGAGTGAAATTGACACAAATCGTTTTGATACTTCATTCAAGATGGGTTATGTTTTTCCTCATATACCTTATCAAAGCTTTGGATTTCAAAGTGCTTTTAGTATGCATGATCAGCAGTCTTATTTTGGAATTAGAAATTACAACATAAGTCACAAGAGCTTCTATGGTAATTTACTATTTAATTCAATAATCAGTAATACACAAAATAGATTTAAAGTTGGGATAAATTACAGTTATGATCAATTCGATGAAAATGTTGATTCATTTCAATATCAACGATTAGATAAAAATATTGGAAGTTTTTTTGAATTAACTCATGACAATGGAATTAATTTTAGCTGGATTGCTGGAGTGAGATTTGATCATCACAATAATATTGGAACTTTTTTTACACCTAGATTGCATATTAGGTTTGTTCCAATTGATGACATTGTCTTAAGACTTTCGGGTGGAGTTGGAAGAAAGGCAGCAAATATATTTGCTGAAAATCAAACCTTATTTTCTACTGCTAGAAAGATAAATATTCAATCTAATGGAGGAGTAATTTATGGTTTAAATCCAGAAAAAGCGTGGAATTACGGATTAGGATTGACAAAGTCTTTTTACCTTAGTAATAGTCAACAGCTTTCTGCTTTTGTTGATTATTATATAACTAACTTCAAAGACCAGGTAGTGGTTGATTGGGAAAATTTTGATAAAATTTCCTTCTACAATCTTGAGGGCAAAAGTATAGCAAAGAGTTTTCATATTGAAATAGATTATAGCTATCAGAATTTAATTAATTTGAGGATAGCGTTTAAAAACTATGATGTTAGACAAGATTACATAAGTGGTTATAAAGAAAAGCCGCTACTTGCAAAAAATCGATTTTTTGTAAATATGGGAATAGAATCAAAACCAACCCCTAAGGGTAAACTATGGCGATGGGATTTGACGTTTCAATTAGTTGGAAATCAGAGACTTGTAGAGACAATTCGGGATGATTTCAATAGTTTTTCTCCAAGTTACTCAATATGGAATTTTCAGTTATCACGTATATTTTCGAAAAAACTGGAAATTTATTTAGGTGGGGAAAATATTGGAAACTTTAAACAAAAGAACCCAATTATAGGATCTAATGATCCCTTTGGCATTAATTTTGACTCAAGTCAAATATATGGACCAATATTTGGAGGTATGATTTACTCAGGTTTAAGACTTAAAATTTAAATAAAAACAAATGAAGAAAAAATTAATTATTCTAATAATTTTTCCAACATTAATTTTGGCTCAACAGAGTCAAAAAAAAATAGTTGCCTCTCAATTTATGGTTTATGGTAATTGTGAGATGTGTAAAAAAACAATTGAGAAAGCTGCACTTTCTATTAAAGGGGTCAAAATGGCCAAATGGGATATTCCCTCTAATCAACTTAGTTTACTTTATCACAGAAGAAAAGTAGAGGTTATAAATATTCATAATGCAATAGCTAAATCAGGTTATAGTACTTCTGAAATTAAGGCGAAAAAAGAAGATTATAATAAACTCCCAATGTGTTGTCAATATTAATTTTTAAGTTAAAATAAAAAACCTGCTTTATAGCAGGTTTTTTAATTTCAAACTTTTTGATTACATCATTCCAGGCATCCCGCCTCCACCTCCCATTGGAGGCATAGCTGGAGGGGCTTCTTCCTTTATATCAACTAATGCACATTCAGTAGTTAAAATCATTCCAGCAACTGAGGCAGCATTTTCAAGTGCAACTCGAGCCACTTTTTTGGGATCTATAATACCCTCTTTCAACATATCAACGAAAGTACCATCCTTCGCGTTATAACCAAAGTTATCTTTTCCTTCTAAAACTTTTGAAACAACAACCGAGCCTTCACCTCCAGAGTTTTCAACTATAGTTCTCAAAGGAGATTCAATAGCTTTATTTATAATTTGAACTCCTGTGGCTTCATCAGGATTATCTGTTTTAAGTGATGCGATACTTTTTTGAGTACTCAATAAAGCTACACCACCTCCTGCAACAATTCCTTCCTCAACTGCTGCTCTAGTCGCATGAAGAGCGTCATCTACACGATCTTTCTTCTCCTTCATCTCAACTTCTGAAGGAGCTCCAACATACAATACAGCTACACCACCAGAGAGTTTCGCTAAACGCTCTTGAAGCTTTTCTTTATCGTAATCAGATGTAGTAGTTTCAATTTGTGATTTTATTTGGTTTACACGTCCTTGGATTAGTTCAGTATCTCCATAACCATTAACCACAGTTGTGTTGTCTTTATCGATAGTTACTTTCTCTGCAGTTCCAAGCATTTCAATTGTTGTATTCTCAAGCGTAAAACCTCTTTCTTCAGAAATGACAGTTCCACCAGTGAGTATTGCAATGTCTTCAAGCATGGCTTTTCTCCTATCTCCAAATCCAGGAGCCTTAACTGCAGCAATTTTTAGCGCACCTCTCAACTTATTCACAACAAGAGTTGCTAATGCTTCTCCATCGACATCTTCAGCGATAACCAACAAAGGTTTTCCAGATTGTGAGACCGGTTCAAGTACAGGAAGTAAATCTTTCATTGCAGAAATCTTTTTGTCATACAACAAAATGTATGGGGTTTCAAGATCTGCTTCCATTTTTTCAGAATCAGTTACAAAATAAGGAGAAAGATATCCTCGATCAAATTGCATTCCCTCGACAACATCAACATATGTATCTGTTCCCTTAGCTTCCTCAACAGTTATAACCCCTTCTTTTCCTACTTTTTCAAAAGCTTCAGTGATTAAACTACCAATTTTTTCGTCATTATTTGCAGAAATACTGGCTACCTGTTTAATTTTTTCTGAAGCATTTCCAACCTCTACAGATTGGTTGCCCAGCGCATCAACAATTGAATTAACTGCTTTATCAATTCCTCTTTTTAAATCCATAGGATTTGCTCCAGCAGCGACATTTTTGAGCCCTTCTTTAACTATAGATTGAGCAAGAATTGTTGCCGTAGTAGTTCCATCTCCCGCTTGATCATTAGTTTTTGAAGCTACTTCTTTTACCATTTGCGCTCCCATATTCTCCAATGTATCTTCTAATTCAATTTCTTTGGCCACTGTAACGCCATCTTTGGTTACTTGTGGGGCTCCAAATGATTTACCTATTATAACGTTTCTTCCTTTAGGGCCTAATGTTACTTTAACAGCATTAGCTAGGGCGTCAACGCCGCGTTTAATACCATCTCTTGCCTCTAAATCGAATTCTATTTTCTTTGCCATTTTATTTTAGGTTTATTTCGTTAAACAATTGCTAGAATATCACTTTCTTTCATGATAAGATAATCTTCTCCATCATGCTGAAGTTCTGTACCAGCATATTTTCCATAAAGTACACTATCCCCAACTTTAACAGTTATTGGGTTTTCAGTCGTCCCTGGTCCAACAGATACTACAGTTCCTTTTTGCGGCTTTTCTTTAGCAGTATCTGGTATTATTATACCAGAGGCTGTTTTAGTTTCTGCATCAGCAGGAACAATTAGAACGCGATCTGCTAAGGGTTTAATGTTAATTTTACTCATATTTTTAAATTTTATTTTAACGTTTCATAAACTGTGCCAGTAATAATTTGAGTGACAATTTGATGTGATTTTCTTTTTCCACTGACAGTATGGCACTAATTAGTTTGAGGAGTCTCTTCAGGTATTTCTGGTATGGTCTCAGGAATAACAACATTATTAGTATCATCCTGAAGTAACCTTGAATCTCTAACGCTTTGACCTGTGTTGAGTGAAATATTAGACAATAATATCAATATTAAAAGTAGACCAGCTAATACCCAAGTACTTCGATCTAGAAAATCAGAAGTTTTCTGTACTCCACCCATTTGTTGACCCCCACCACCAAAAGAGGATGATAAACCTCCACCTTTAGGATTTTGGACCATTACTACGAGGACTAGCAAAAAACAAACTAGAATTATAAGCGCTATAAATATTGAAAAACTACTCATTATTACTACTGTAGCTGTAAATTTTTTATTTTTTCAATTTGAGATGCAAATAAAACATTTTTTTCTGGATATTTCAAACATAAAATTTTGTATGCACGAATGGCTTTTTTATATTTTTTCTGTTTTACTAAAACCTTTGCTAAAGTCTCAGTCATTAACTCATCCGAGTAATCATCAAATTCAATCTCATCAAAACTGTTTACTGATTTATCAATGGGAGATATTTTTGGATCATTTTCAATAAATTTATCTATTATTGACAGCTTATCTTGTAAAGGACTTTTTTTATCCTCAACTATCTCTAATTCATACTTTGTATTATTATCTTCGGTAAATTCAATCCAATCAATAAAGCTTAATTTTAGTTTTTCAATTTCTTCATTATTACCATTATCAACTAGAACTTTATTATCTAAATCAACTTGAATTTTATTTGATTCTTTTTCAATAATTGGTTTATTTATTTCAAACGGGGAATGAGCTTTGATTGGAGCCTCCATTAAGTTTTTAAGAATACCCCTATCCATGGTTTTTAGTGCAAGTTTATTTAAGTTTTGTTTGTAATGGTCACTACCCTGCTCTTTAAGAGATTTTGTGTGATAGAACATTGGTAATTGAAAATATGGATACTTTTCAGAAATTGATAAAAATTCTAAAGCTGTATCTTTGTCTAATGGGTCGTATTGATCAATAAGATTGAAAAGATTTTCAGCCTCCATAATTACCACTTTGCAAGGGTTGCATTATATATATCTTGGGTTATCCTTTCAAAAATAATTTCATGAGCTTGGCTTTGGATATCATATAGCTGAGCTTCAGCTGGGAAATCATAAAAGAATGAAAATTTTTGCTCAAAATCATCTTCTTCGTTGTTAGCATTTAAATAACGTAAGTTGACTGACATCGTTAGTCTGTTTTGGGCTGCTGTGAGATTAGCTGTTGAGGTCATTGGGGTAATACTGTATTGTGTAATTTCCCCTTCATAAAGTAAATCACCTCCAGCTTTTACTAAACTCAAATTGGTTTGCCCTAAAATAATATCTTGAAGGGCAAGAGTGAAATCTCTATCTAAACCTGGCTCAACAATAGAACCTGGTCTACTTCCAGCCTCGTTTTGAAAGTAGTTAACCTGAAACGTATTGGCTCCAGCCGGTATTGATGTGCCGGTAAATGAATAAATACCACATCCAATAAAGTTCAGTTGAATTAATAATATTAAACAAATAATTATTCTATTCATCTTCATCATCTTGGAGGTCAAATTGTTTGATTTTTCGATAAAGCGTTCTCTCAGAAATACCCAATTCCTCAGCAGCAGCTTTTCTTTTTCCATTACTTCTTTTGAGTGCTAACTTAATCATTTCGATTTCTTTTTCAAGTAATGAAAGTGGCTCCTCTTCAATAATAGTCTCAGCATAGTCGTATTGATTTACATTACTAGTTTCAGGATAGCTTAATTCACTTTTTTTATCTGTTTTACCAATGTACTCCAGGGTTTTATTTTCATTGGAGTTTTCTCCATAAATTTTTTTAATTAACTCAGAATTATTTTTTTGAACGGACGAAATATTTTCATTTTCCATCAATTCATGCGTGAGTTTCTTTAGGTCATTCAGATCGCTTTTCATATCAAAAAGTACCTTGTATAAAATTTCCCTTTCAGATGAAAAATCTGCCTCCTTTTTATCAAGACCAACTACAGCTGGTAATTGTGATCCCATATTTGGTAAATAATTTTTCAACATTATAGGAGTAAGTAACCTTTCTTTTTCAAGAACAGATGCTTGTTCTGCAACATTACGCAATTGCCTTATATTTCCGTTCCAACGGTATTGAATTAAAAGTTGTTGAGCATCATCATCTAGTCTTAAAGTAGGCATTTTATATTTTTGTGCAAAGTCGGCAGCAAATTTTCTAAATAGTAAAGGGATATCTTCCTTCCTAGCTCTTAAGGGAGGTAAATTTATTTCAACAGTGCTTAATCGATAATAAAGGTCTTCTCTAAATTTACCCTTTTTGATTGCCTCTACAGTATTGATGTTTGTTGCAGCTACAATCCTTACATCTGTTTTTTGTACTTTTGAGGAGCCTACTTTTATAAATTCCCCATTTTCTAGAATTCTTAGAAGCCTTACTTGAGTAGGTAGTGGTAATTCTCCCACTTCATCCAAAAAAATTGTTCCACCGTCAGCTACTTCAAAATAACCACTTCGAGTGTTAGTAGCCCCTGTGAAGGCTCCTTTTTCATGTCCGAAGAGTTCACTGTCTATTGTCCCCTCCGGAATAGCACCGCAATTGACTGCGATATATTTCGAATGTTTTCGGGGTGAGAATTGATGAATTATTTTTGGAATATTCTCTTTTCCAACACCACTTTCACCAGATACTAATACAGTTATTTCAGTACCAGCAACGCGCACGGTTTTCTCCAAGGCTCTATTCAGTCCAGGATGATTACCTATTATTCCAAACCGCTGTTTTATATTTTGAATATTTTCCATTATTTATAATCCATTAGAATAATCAATCGCAGATCCTATAAGTGTTGCTGAAGTACAATTTTCAATTAGTACGTCAACAAAATCACCAACATTATAATTTTCCTTTGGAAACACAACGACGGTATTTTGGGTTGTTCTTCCACTCCAAAAATTGTCTGATTTTTTCGAGGTTTTTTCAATTAAAACGGTTACATTTTTTCCCAAAAACTGTTTAGTTCTATATTCACTGTGCTCTCTTTGCAGGCTAATAATCTCTTGAAGTCTTTTTTTCTTTAGTTCTCCTGGAATATCATCTTTAATTTTTTTAGCAGACATTGTTCCCGGTCTTTCTGAATATGCAAACATAAAACCATAATCATATTTTACATAATTCATAAGTTCGAGGGTATCTTGATGATCCTCATCGGTTTCAGAGGGGAATCCAGCTATCATGTCATGTGAAATACCACAATCAGGTATTATTTTTTTAATATTATCAATAAGTTTAAAATATTCCTCTCGAGTATGTTGTCGATTCATTTTCTTCAAAATTGCATCACTGCCAGACTGAACCGGAAGATGAATGGATTTACATATATTATCATGTTTTGCCATTGTATGAATTACGTCCAAGGACATATCTTGGGGATTAGATGTTGAGAATCTAATCCTAATTTTAGGTTGTTCCATAGCTACTAAATCAAGTAAAGCAGAAAAGTTTATAGCTGTTTTTTGTTGCAAAGAAGTAGCTTTTTTAAAGTCTTTCTTTGGCCCACCTCCAAACCATAAATAGCTATCCACATTTTGACCCAAAAGTGTAATCTCCTTATATCCTTTTTTTGCTAAATCATTAACTTCATTAATAATACTTTTTGGATCTCTACTGCGTTCTCTTCCTCTTGTGAAAGGAACAACACAGAAAGTGCACATATTATCACAACCCCTTGTAATTGTAACAAAGGCACTTACACCATTAGTGGCAAGCCTAACAGGTGAAATGTCACCATAGGTCTCTTCTTTCGAAAGAATAACATTGACTGCCTCGCGGCCCTGGTCAATCTCTTTCAATAGATTTGGGATATCTTTATAGGAATCTGGTCCAACAACTAAATCAACCATTTTTTCCTCTTCGAGAAACTTGTGTTTTAATCGTTCAGCCATACAACCCAACACTCCAATTTTTAATCTTTTATTTTTTATTCTAAGACTATTAAAAACCTTTAATCTTTTTCTTACAGTTTGCTCAGCTTTCTCCCTAATTGAGCATGTATTTACTAATATTAAATCGGCGGAATCTTTGGATTCAGTGATTTGGTATCCATTTTCTGAAAGAATTGACGCCACAATTTCACTATCAGAAAAATTCATTTGACAACCATAAGATTCAATAAATAACTTCTTCTTAAAAACTTTTTCTAATTGGATAGATTTTTTTGTGAGAATCTCCTCTTTTTTTGAAATAACCTTAGATCTAATTAATGGTTCTCCATTTTTGAAATATGGATTCTTTTTAATTGTATGTGAACTTGAGGATTGAGTCATTCTTAAATCAAAAAACTAAAATTAATTTACAAATTTAAAAATTTAACTGACAAATTGACATAGAAGGTTATTCTAAAAAGAAAATTACAATTTACTTTATTAGTCAATCTTTAAACGAATTAAGATTTCGTATGTATTTAAATCTATTCCTCCAAGTTCATTTAAAAGCGGTCTTTCATAGCAGAGTCCAACTGACACTTCATTTGATATATGAAAAAGCGCAAGATTTGAGTTTGATGACTTCGTTCTATGTGAATACCCTAATTCAAATGCATTATCATAATTTAAATTCAAGGTAAGATCCATAGTTGAGGGAATAGCTTTAATTTTTCTATAAATAACATTTGGTTCAATTGAAATTTTTTCCGTTAAATTCATTTTATAACCTG
>TARA_B100000963_G_scaffold64447_1_pt1 | contig 16104 bp, 16 predicted proteins | sample TARA_B100000963 | Tara Oceans TARA_B100000963 (sample SAMEA2622097) | marine metagenome | biome: marine biome (ENVO:00000447); feature: surface water layer (ENVO:00002042); material: "saline water (ENVO:00002010), including plankton (ENVO:xxxxxxxx)" | depth 5 m | reverse complement strand
AACCCTTATTATTTGAAACAGTTAGTAAATTAGATCAGCTAAGCCCTCTAGATGCTCAAACAGGACCGGCTATAAGGAATGACAAAAAAACTATAACGCAACATCTCAGACTATTAAAAAAGCCTCATCTTAGATCTATCTACAAATTGTTAACTAAAGAAATCCAAAGAAATAATGGAAAAAAATTATAAGTCAAAATTATTCAAAATCAAAACATTTATATTCGATGTAGATGGAGTTCTTACAGATGGAAAAGTTATCGTTACTACTGAAGGTGAAATGTATAGGACATTAGATACAAAAGATGGTTATGCTATGAAATATGCCATGATAAAGGGTTTTAAAATCGCTATAATTTCTGGTGGTACGAATGAAGGTATTCGTAATCGTTTTCAGGCTTTAGGGGTAAAAGATATTTATCTAGGCGCTCACGAAAAATCTGCAGCTTACAATGAGATAGTTAATAATTATAAACTAAAACCAGATGAAATATTATATATAGGTGATGACATTCCAGATATACCCTTAATAAACAAAGTAGGAGTTAGCTGCTGCCCATCAGATGCTGTAACAGATGTAAAATCAGTTGTAGATTATGTTTCCCATAAAAAAGGAGGTAAGGGTTGTGTACGGGAAATTATAGAACAAGTTCTTAGAGTTCAAGAAAAATGGTAAGTACATATGACGTTTGAAACACGAAACATGAATAGTCTTAATGGATATAAAATTATTTTAGCCTCAGGATCTCCAAGGAGAAAAGCATTTTTTAAAGAAATGGGTTTAGATTTTAAAAATAAAGTGATTCCCGTTAATGAAGATTTTCCGACCGGACTTAATGGTGTTGAAATTGCTAGTCATATCACTAAAAAAAAAACAGTTCCTTTTTTAGATATTGTAAATGAAAAGGAAATAATTATTACAGCAGATACTATTGTTTGGCACGAAAATAAGTTTATGGGTAAACCAAAGAATGTGTCTGAAGCAAAAGATATGTTAATAAGATTATCTAATAGTACACACGAGGTTATAACTGCTGTAGGCTTTTTGCAAAAACAGAAACTAGAAATAATTCATGAAGTTTCTAAAGTTACATTTAGAAAAATATCAAATTTGGAAATTGAAAAATACATTAAATCTGGATTACCATTTGATAAAGCAGGTGGCTATGGCATTCAAGACTCTTTTGGTACTATTAATATAATCCATATCGAAGGTAGTTTTACAAATGTTATAGGATTACCTGTCGCTCAGGTGTATGAAAAAATAAATGAAATTGTAAACCAGAATTAAATGATTTTATAATATTCCCAATATCTTAATTAAATGAAAAAAATAATTCTTTTATGCTCGATTTTAGTTATCAATTGTAATCGATTAGGGTTGGAAAAATCAATTGATCAAAATATTTTCTTAGATCAAGAATTTAAAAATTATTGGTTTGATGGAACTGCAGAAATAACTAGTTATGAATTAAATCAATATCGATACGGCCAAAACAGAAAGGGAAGCTCGGTTTTGATCTATGTAACCGAGGACTTTTTACCCAATAAACAAGTCAAAGCAAACAAGGAATCTTCATCAACCCTAAATATTTTGAAATTAAATCGAACTAAAAACTTTTTGACAGGTGTTTACCCCTACTCTATAATGACTAGTATTTTTTCTCGTCTTGAGAAAAAAAAGCCATTGGTTAAGATAACATCATCAATTCAGGAATGGTGTGGTCAATCATATACCCAGTTAAACCGTAGAGGAAATCTAAAAATTTCGAGTCACTCATATTTTGAAGATGAGGCAGACCAAAATATAAATTTAAAAGACAACTTAACTGAAGATGAAATTTGGACATTAATACGAACACAGCCAGAACTTCTTCCTAAAGGAAAGATTTTGATCCTACCTTCCATTGAATATTTACAACTTAATCACAAAAAAATCAAGTTTTATGAAGCGGAAGCTTCAATTGTTCAAAAAGAAGGAATTAATACATATTTAATTATTTATCCTGAACTTCAAAGAAAACATTCTATAAGTTTTAAAAATGTAAGGCCCTATGGGATAATTGAGTGGGCTGAGTATGATTTAAGATTTCCAGAGCAAGTAACAAAGGCAAAAGTTATAAAAACTGTTAAGCTTCCTTATTGGAAATTAAATAATCTCGGTGAGGAGAATTATCGTGACTCATTGGGATTAAAATAAAAGTTCAAATGAAAAAAAGACTACTTTTCATCTTTCTGCTAAATTATTCCATTTTACTATGTCAAGACAGCGCGGAAATTTATAAAAAACTAAAAAAACTAAAAACTCTTTCATCTGTACTCTATATTGCTGCACACCCTGACGATGAAAATACACGATTAATTTCTCTTTTTTCAAATCATTATTATTCTAGAACAGCATATTTGTCATTAACTCGTGGTGATGGAGGACAAAATTTAATTGGTACAGAACTTGGAGAAGGCCTAGGTCTTATTCGCACACAAGAACTTTTAGAAGCTAGAAAAATTGATGGAGGAATTCAGTATTTTACAACTGCAAATGATTTTGGATTCTCAAAACATCCAGATGAAACTCTCTCAATTTGGAATAAAGAAGAAATATTAGCGCAAATTGTTTATTTAATAAGATCATTTAAACCAGATATTATAATCAATCGTTTTGATCATCGAACACCGGGAACTACACATGGACACCATACAAGTTCAGCAATATTAAGTAAAAAAGCTTTTCAGCTTGCAAGTGATCCATCAGCTTTTCCAGATCAATTATCTAAAGTCGATATTTGGAAACCAAAGCGTCAATTTTATAATACATCTTGGTGGGCATATGGAGGAAAGGAACAATTTAGAAGAGTCGATAAAAGTAAATTTATCCCAATTGATAGTAATCCAATTGATTTTTTAACAGGACAAACCAATGAAGAAGTTGCTGCTTTGAGTAGAAGTCAACATAAATCGCAAGGGTTCGGTAATTCACCAAGTATAGGGAAACAATTAGAGTATCTTGAGTTAATTAATGGAGATAATCTTTTAAATTCTAATCCTTTTGATCAAACAGATACAACATGGAGTCGAATTATAGATGGAAAAAAGATTGAAAAACTTATAAATCAAATTATTGCAGATTTTGATTTTGAAGAGCCTAGTAATTCTATTTTATTACTTGCAAATTTGTATAAAGAAATTAGTAAAATTGAAAATAACCACTGGAAAAAAATTAAATTAAAAGAAGTTAGGGATATAATTAAAGGCTGCTTAGGGCTAAGGTTGCAATTTAATTCTAGTGTAGAATCAGGAGTCGATAAAACCAAAATATCCACTGAACTTATAGCTTCAAATTCCAGTAATTTCGAAATAGAACTTATTAATGTTGATGGAGCCTTAAATATTGATGTGTCAAAAAAACTATCAAACAATAAGGTTTGGAATGTAAACAAAAACTTATCAATTACTGATGCTGTAACAACCCCGTATTGGTTGTTAGAGGAAAAAGATTTAGGAAATTATAAGGTGAAAAATAAAAATCTAATAGGTCTAGCTGAAACGCCTAATCCAATCAAAATATATTTTAATTTCAAAATCCAAGAAGTTCAAATTCCAATTGAAATACCTCTCACCTATCGTAAAACTGATAGAGTTATTGGTGAAGTCGTGCAAGATTTCCAAATTCTACCTAGAGTGACTTCAGAAATTGAAAACGATGTTATTTTGTTTTCAAATGAAAAGCCGAAAAATATTACTGTGAGAGTAAATTCAAACGTAAATAATTTCTCCGGTGATGTTTCATTAATGAGTTCCGAAAATTGGGAATTTTCTCCAAAAAGTCAAATAGTAAATATTGAAAAGTCTGGTACATCCAAAGAGTTTATCTTTAGAGTCATACCGCCCAATGGAAATTCCAAAACGATTTTAAAGTCAATTGTTAAAAGTGAAAATAAAGAATATAAAATGTCACTTGAAGAGATCAATTATCCACATATTCAAAAGCAATTTCTCTTAAGCCCAAACAAAACAATTGTTTCAAAAATAGATTTAAAAACTAAGATTAATGAAATTGCATATATCAAAGGTGCGGGTGATAAAATATCAGAAAGTTTAAGAAATGTTGGAATTAAAGTAAAGGAGTTTGATGTCGATAAACTAAAATTAGAGTCACTTTTAGAATATTCAACAGTAGTTGTAGGTATACGGGCATTTAATGTTCATAATGACCTAGCATTTAAAAATCAAATATTATGGAATTTTGCAATGCAAGGAGGGACTATTATTATTCAATATAACACGAGTCGAAATTTTGATTCCTCAATCCTAGCACCTTTTCGAATTAATATTTCCCGTGAAAGAGTAACTGATGAAAACGCACATGTAACTATTTTAAATAAAGAACATATTCTACTTAAAGAGCCGAATAAAATTACAGAAATAGATTTTAACGATTGGGTTCAAGAGCGTGGTCTATATTTTGCAAATTCTTGGGATAAAAGATATGAAGCATTATTATCTATGAGTGATAAAGGTGAGTCAGAAAAAAAAGGAAGCCTACTTGTCGCCGACTGCGGAAAAGGTAAATTTATTTTTACAGGATTAAGTTTCTTTCGTCAACTTCCATTAGGTGTGCCTGGTGCCTATCGCCTTTTTCTAAATCTTATTTCATACGGGCAATGAAAAAAAATATATATTTCGTATTAATTATTACAAATATTGTTTACCTCGTTATATTTTATCTTCTTACAGTTAATTTCAAATATTAATGCAAACTCTAGATTGGGCAGTTCTCATAGGTACACTAATTTTTATCGTTTTTTACGGTATTTGGAAAAATAAAAATCCAAAGAACATAAATGAATATTTAAAAGCTGGAAATCAGAGTCGATGGTGGACTGTTGGCCTATCGGTAATGGCAACTCAAGCAAGTGCTATTACATTTTTATCAACACCCGGTCAAGCATTTAATGATGGGATGGGTTTTATACAGTTCTACTTCGGTTTACCATTCGCAATGGTAATCATATGTTTGTTTTTTATTCCAATATATCACAGATTAAAAATTTATACTGCTTATGAATTTTTAGAAAACCGTTTTGATAAAAGAGTTCGAACTCTTACGGCTAGTTTATTCTTAATGCAAAGAGGTTTAGCAGCTGGAATTACAATTTATGCACCAGCTATAATTCTCAGTATTGTGTTGAATTGGGATTTAAGAATTACTGCTTTAATTGTGGGTTCATTAGTTATCTTGTATACCTTGGTTGGGGGTACAAGAGCTGTAAACATGACACAAAAACTTCAAATGTTTATCATTTTTTCCGGAATGTTTCTAGCGTTCTATTTCATTATAACTAATTTCCCAAATCAAATTTCATTTCTTGATGCTATAAGTATTGCTGGAAAAGCTGAAAAACTAAACTTTTTTGATTTTAGTATTAACCTAAAAAGCCGATATACATTTTGGAGCGGAATAACAGGGGGCTTATTTTTATCTCTTTCTTATTTCGGAACAGATCAATCACAAGTTCAAAGATATTTATCTGGTAAGTCTATAAGAGAAAGTCAGATGGGGCTCATAATGAATGGTTTTCTGAAGATTCCTATGCAGTTTTTCATTCTTTTCACAGGAGTGATGGTGTTTGTATTTTATCAATTTGAGTCAGCTCCATTAAATTTTAATCCGAAAGCAATTTTGACAGTAAAAGAATCAAAACAAATTGAAGAGTTTTCAAAATTGGAAATTGAAAATTTAGAAACCCAAAAACAAATTAAAAACCTTTTGCTTAACAATGGTTCTAGTAAAGAAATTGATGCCTTAAGAAAAAAAGAATTAAAACAACGAGATATTGCCAGAGAAATTATCAGTAGGTCAGATCCGAAACAAGAGACTAATGATAAGGATTATATTTTTATATCATTTATTTTATCTCATCTACCTGTTGGTTTAATAGGTCTACTAATTGCTGTAATACTGTCAGCATCGATGAGTTCAACTGCATCAGAATTAAATGCTCTAGCCGCTACTAGTACAATTGATTTGTATAAAAGAAATTACAAAAATAAAACTGAGACAACTTACTTAAAAGTATCTAAGACATTCACGCTTATTTGGGGATTAATAGCAATCATTTTTGCATGCTTTGGGAACCTTTTTGAAAATTTAATTCAATTAATCAATATAATTGGCTCAATTTTTTATGGAACAATTTTGGGCATATTTTTAATAGGTATTTTCAATACCCATGTAAAAGGAAAAGCTGTCTTTTGGGCAGCTATTATATCAGAAGTTTTCGTTATTATATTATTTTCTATCGATAAGATTGGGTTTTTATGGCTTAATCTCATTGGTGCTTTAGCAACTGTATTTTTGAGTTTGTTTTTACAAAATATTTTATTTTCAGAATCTGAAATCTAATTTTCTTTGCGTTAGGGAGGAATCCTAAAGTAAATAGAGTAGCGAGAGGGAGACTTGAACTCCCGACCTCCGGGTTATGAATCCGACGCTCTAACCGCCTGAGCTATCTCGCCATTTTTTAATTCTCTAATATAGAAACATAATTTTCTACCTACAACCTTTTGAAAATATTTTGAAATAAACGTACTTCTAATCGAATTTTCAATATATTGGGATTCTAATTTTTATAAATGACTACTAAACAACTTTTTTCAATAGAATACGATTTTCATGCTTCAAGACAAATGCTTTTTCAATACTTATCAACACCATCAGGTCTTGGAGAGTGGTTTGCAGATGATGTAAATTCAAGAGGTGAAAATTTTACCTTTATTTGGGATGATAGTGAGGAAAGTGCAAAATTAATTCAAAAAAAGAATAACGAACGTGTTCGCTTTAAGTGGAAAATCGACGAAGAAGAAAATAATGAGTATTATTTTGAATTCAAAATTCAAGTTGATGACCTAACAAACGACGTTTCGTTGATAATTACAGATTTCGCAGAAGAAGATGAATTAGAGGAATCTAAGATGTTGTGGGATAACTTGATTGCCAGTTTAAAGCAAATTTTGGGTTCTAGTTAAACTTATCCAATATGTTTAATTGTAATGGCTTAATTGTATCTCAATTAATTGATGCTGATCCTGACCTAATTTTCGATTTACACAAAAACTTTTCTTTTATTGAGAACGTTCGTATTTCCAATGGTAAAATACTTTTTTGGGAAAAACACTATTTTAGGATCATAGCAAGTCTCAGAAGATACAGATGCAAAATTCCAATTTCGTTTACAATGGAAAAATTAGAGGGAGAGTTGCTTAAACTTTTTAATTCCATTGATAGCAAAACTGAAAATGCTCTTTTCAGGTTTCAATTCATTAAGAATTTTAAACAAACAAGTTTTATATTAAGTCTTTCAGATACAAATCCAATTAAAATAGGTGTTGAAAATTATCAAGTTGATTTGTACAAAGACATTTTAATGTATTCACACAACTTATCTAACATGTCAAAAACAAATATTGATTTACGCTTAATTGCGAGTATGTACGCAATAGAAAATGGTCTAGACGATGTTATCCTTATAAATGATCAAAAGAAAATTACAGAAACACTTAATGGCTCAATATTTTTATTAGAATCGAATCAAATACAAACTCCTAGTTTATACTCTGGATGCCAAGATTTTGTTCTAAGACAGGTATTCTTAGAATGGATAAAAAAAAATGCTAAAGAATATAATGTTCTAGAAAAAGAAATTAATCCGTTTGAACTTCAAAAATCCGAAGAAATTTTCATTGTTTCACTTGAAAAGGGTTTACAATGTCTCACAAACTATAAAAAATCTACATATTCACCAGATAAAGGACTAATCCTTTTGGAGAAATTTGAATCATTTCTGAATTAATTAAAATTCGGGTTTTCAGGTGCATTTGACCATAATAAGTATTTTCCACCTAATGAGACCATACACTCTTGCCACATATTTTCAATTTTCATTTTCATTATATTTTTTGGCGACCTAATTTCAAATGGCTCCCACGATTTTTCTTTGAGTTCTTTTCCTAACTGCCCTTTCGTCCAGCTACTACAACCCAAAAAAAAACGAATATCGCTTACTGAAAGTTTTTTTTCATTGACAAGTTTTATTACAAATTTGAAATCACCATTCCAAAAGAGAGAATCATTTATACTAATGCTATTTGGTATTAGATTACCCATCCTGTGTAAATAAAATAGATTATCCTGTTCTACTGGTCCACCATAAAACAATGGAAATTTTATATTTATATCTTCTACTACATCATCAAGTTTATAGCTTGTCTTTTTGTTTAATATGAAACCAATACTTCCAGAATTCTTTTCACTTGCAAGTAAAATAACCGATCTACGAAAATTAAAATCACCTAGTATTGACGGAGTAGCGACTATCAATTTACCCTGATTCATAAAATAAATATAAAAAAAAAGCTCCTAGAAGGAGCCTTTTCGTATGCTTTTGAAGGATTAATTAACTGTGCTTGATAACTCAGCACCTGCTTTAAATTTCACAACATTTTTGGCAGCAATTTTTATAGTTGCACCAGTTTGAGGGTTTCTACCATCACGTGCAGCTCTCTTAGAAACAGACCATGATCCAAATCCAACTAACGAAACACGTCCCCCTTTTTTTAGAGTTCCCGATACACTTCCCATAAGAGATTCAAGAGCTTTTTTAGCTGCTGCCTTTGAGATGCCAGCATCTGCTGCCATCGCGTCAATTAATTCAGTTTTGTTCATAATTTTATTTATTATAAGGTTATTTAACAAATTTATATGGATTTTCGTGTAACTGTTAAAAAAGCTAGGGAAAATGACTTATTTGTTAATAAGTAAGGTCATTTGTTAATAATGGAAGGTCATTTTTTATAAAACGGAACTGTCTTTTGAGAATTTATAGCCATTTAAAAATGTTTTTGCATCCATACGACGCTTGTTTGGAATCTGTATTTCTTTACAATTTAAAAATCCCTCCGTATGTGAAATATAAATTTTATTCCCTTTAATTACAATTAGATTTGTTTGATGTGGATGTGTTTCGTATACTGGATCAGCATCAAAAATTCTTATTCTTTGTGATGAACCATTAACGATTAAATTTGTCCAGGCTCCAGGATATGGACTTAAACCTCTGACAAAATTTTTAATCTGTTCTAAAGAATTATTCCAATTTATCATAGTGTTCTCTTTTGTTAACTTAAAAGCTAATTTTTCATTTCCACTTGGTTTTTGAGACACTGGTACAATTATCTTTTTTTTAAGACCTAATAAGGTTTTGATTAGTATCGGAGCTCCTATTTTTAGTAGTTTATTACTTAATATTTCAGTATTATCAGTTTTACTAATAAAAATTTCTTCTTGCATTAGAATTAAACCAGTATCAATTTTTTCGTTTATTAAAAATGTAGTTACTCCTGTTGACTCTTCTCCATTAATTAAAACCCAGTTTATTGGTGCTGCTCCTCTGTAGTTAGGCAAAAGAGAGGCGTGAAGGTTTATAGTCCCTAAATTAGGAATACTCCATACTAGCTTAGGTAACATTCGGAAAGCTACAACAACGAATGCATCAGCACCGATTTTTCTTAAGTCATTTACAAATTCAATAGATTTTAGATTCTCGGGTTGATAAATTGTAAATCCATTAATTTCTGCATAATTCTTTACCGCTGATTTCTTAAATTTTTTACCTCTTCCTGCCTTTCTGTCAGGAGCAGTAACAACTGCCTTTACAATAAATTCATTACTAAATAATAATTCCTGTAGGCAAAATCTTGCAAATTCAGGTGTGCCAAAAAAGATAATTTTGAGCGCTTCTTTAATGTTTTCCATTAGCATTCTTATTTAATAAATTTTGCATGCTACCAAATTAGTTAGAGATTTATTTTCAGCATTTTGATAGTTTCGATTTTTAACATTCCTAAAAATTAAAATTATATGCATTCAAATGACATAAGATTCTACAAAATCGATCCTACGCTCAATATCGATTTTGGGGATTTCAATAAGCTCATGTATAATTTCATATGAATCCCTGATAAAAGGATAATAAATTTTTGCTTCTTTAAATGTTTCAAACCTTTCTCTATCATTAATATAAATTTTTTGCCATGGCGAAGCTATAAAAACAATATCATATCGATAATGAGTCAGCTTTTGATTCCATGATGATTTCTCTAAACCGATTGCCTTTAAGTATCCAAAAATTTCTTGGATCCCTCTATCATAGAAAACTAGATCATTCTTTGCTTTTTTAATTCTTTTTGCGTCATTAAATTGCTTAATTCTCATTTCCAATAATCTTGCACTAAAATTTATTGGATCTTTTAAAAATAAATTTTCACCTTCTTCATTTTCAGGACTTTTTACAAGTGATCTTGAGAATTCATCAAAAACCTCATAGCCCCTACTTTTTAAACCCTTTATAAGTGTTGTCTTACCTGATCCTGGACTTCCTGTAATAAGTATCCGGCGAATATTTGTCATTTTGTAAATAATAAAACCAGTATATTTATACAAATGTAAGCCTCATGTTGAATGTAAATGATAATAAAGAAGAATTTTATTCACGCTTTTTTGATCAACTGAGTCAATCACAGAACTGGCCTGGAATTTATTTTTTTAAATTTATAGTAAAGTCTGAATCGGATAACTTGAGTAAGTTAAAATCAATTTTTTCAGCAAAAAAAGCCTTTTTTTTTGAAAAAAAATCATCGAAGAAAAAATTTACTAGTTTAAGTATAAAAGTAAACATGAATTCTCCAAAAGAAGTAATTGAAATTTACAAATTTTGCAGTAAGCTAAAAGGAGTTATAGCTCTCTAATTTTAATCAATATAGTTTGCAATTCAAAGGATTTTACTAATTTGCAATATATTTTTCTACTTAAAGAACACATTCACAATCACCTAATGGATACTTTAAAATACAACACTAAGCGTAAACAGCTTGTAATACCTGAGTATGGAAGACACATTCATATTATGATAGAACAGGCTAAATTGGAGACTAATCCTGAAGAGAGAAATAAAAAAGCTAAAGCTATAATTGGTGTTATGGGAAACTTAAATCCTCACCTACGAGATGTAGCAGACTTCCAGCACAAATTGTGGGATCAATTCTTCATCATGGCAGACTTTGATATTGACGTTGATTGTCCATTTGAAAAACCTCAGAAAGAGTTGTTGGACATGAAACCAGGTAAGTTGCCTTATCCTCAAAACTTTCCAAAATATCGTTTCTATGGAAATAATATAAAACGTATGATTGACGCTGCGATTGGTTGGGAAGACGGTGAACTTAAAGATGTCTTAGTTTTCACAATAGCTAACCATATGAAAAAAAACTTTTTAAGTTGGAATAAAGATACAGTTGAAGACACTGTTATACTTGCCCACCTAGAAGAACTTTCAGAAGGAAAACTAAAAGTTGCAGCTTCACAACTACCTTTAAGTGATTCGGCTGATCTAATTCGATTCAAACATAAAAACGGAAGTGGGCCTAGCAGTAACCACAGTAAACCAAGGAAAAGGAATAGAAAACGATATTAAAAATAGATGGAATCATTTATTATTGAAGGAGGACAGCCCCTAAAAGGTTCGATAAAGCCTCAAGGAGCAAAAAATGAAGCCCTACAAATTTTATGCGCTACTCTTTTAACTTCGGAACCAATAGTTGTAAATAATATACCTAATATACTTGATGTCAATCAGCTTATTCAAATACTCACTAATTTAGGGGTTGAAATTGATAAAATTAGTGAGGGTAGTTATAGATTTCGTTCAAATAATATTAATCTCGATTATCTAAGTTCAAATAATTTTAAAGATGATGGACAAAGATTAAGAGGATCAATCATGATAGTTGGACCACTACTTGCTAGATTTGGAAAAGGTTCTGTGCCAAGACCTGGTGGAGACAAAATAGGTAGAAGGAGGTTAGATACTCATTTTGAAGGTCTTATAAAACTGGGTGCAAAGTTTTCACAAAATAAAAAGAGCTCATTTTACAATGTAGAGGCAAATAAGTTAAATGGGGCAGATATAATTCTTGACGAAGCATCTGTAACTGGGACAGCTAATATTATTATGACTGCTGTTTTGTCCAGTGGTAGAACAACAATTTACAATGCCGCATGTGAACCATATGTTCAACAATTATGCAAGATGTTAAATAAAATGGGAGCTAAAATAAGTGGGATTGGTTCAAACTACTTAATTGTTGATGGTGTTGAAAAGCTATATGGTACTGAGCACACTATTCTTCCAGATATGATAGAAATTGGTAGTTGGATTGGTTTAGCTGCTATGACAAAAAGTGAAATTACAATTAAAAATGTAAATTGGAATCAACTAGGTATTATTCCAGGTACTTTTAAAAAACTTGGAATAAATGTCGTAAAGCATGGTGAAGATCTTTTTATCCCTGCCCACAAAAATGGATATGAAATAACAAATTATATTGACGGTTCTATACTCACTATCTCTGACTCCCCATGGCCTGGTTTTACCCCTGATTTATTAAGCATTATTTTAGTTGTTGCCAGTCAAGCCAGAGGCAGTGTATTAATACATCAAAAAATGTTTGAAAGCCGTTTGTTTTTTGTTGATAAGCTAATTGATATGGGAGCTAAAATAATTCTCTGTGATCCCCACCGTGCAACTGTTATAGGACATGATTTTGAATCTCAATTAAAAGCAACAACACTCACATCTCCTGACATAAGAGCCGGAGTATCACTTCTTATAGCAGCACTTTCAGCATCGGGTAAAAGCACGATCCATAATATCGAGCAAATAGACAGGGGTTATGAAAATATAGATGGGCGATTAAAAAAGTTAGGTGCAAAGATTAAAAGAGTTGTTACCTAATAAATAGCTGTGAGGTCTTTTTGTAATTAGATTATTTCATATTTTTTGATTTTCTGTGAAACCGAGACTAATTTTTAATCCAAATTATTGCCTTCGCTTGGAAATTTTATTATTACTAATATTTTTTTGTCTTGAACACTTAAATCTATTCACATCATTTGAACGAACTTTACTATGCTTAGTTTTTCTTCCTTGAACACGTTGACGCCATAGCCTGAAACTATTTATTTTTAGCTCTTTCCGCATTAGATCGATTACATTTTTTTCATTTAATCCAAATTGTATTAAAATTGCATCAAAAGGGGTGCGATCTTCCCATGCCATCTCTATAATTCTATCAATTTGTTCGTTTGAAAGCGCTGGTTTTTTTTTCATTTTTAGCTACTTACACTTTTCCCAGAAGTATGTTTTTTTAAAATACGCTGATTTTCTTTAAATACTATTACATCGTTTTTTAAGTTCCAAAGTGTATCCGAAGCAAATCTCCTAGACTCTTCTAGATTAACAATAGGATTAGGATAATCAATTCCTTTTTTGAATTCAAAAATTTCTTCCTCGAGACGAGTAATCAACCATGGCGAATGAATTAATTTATCTGAAAGTGATTTAAGTTCTGGTAACCATTTACGTGTAAATTCTCCATTTTGATCATGCTCTCTTCCGTTTTTAACAGGGTTATAGATACGTAGAGTGTTAATTCCAGTCTCGCCAGCCTGCATTTGAAGTTGAGGGAAATGAACTCCGGGTTCGAAATCAAGAAATTGTCTCGCTAGAAATGCTGAACAAGCTTGCCATGGTTGCCATAACTGATGAACAAAAAAAGAAACAATCAGAGCTCGCATTCTAAAATTTAAATACCCTGTTTTAACCAAACATCGCATAGATGCATCAACTATTGGAACTCCTGTTTTTCCCCTTTCCCATGCTTTAATAAATTTTTTATTGATAGGTTTTAAAAGTTTGTGATAACCTTTATTTACACTTAAAAACTCCATGCTGGGTTCCATATCGAACTTTTGAATAAAATGAGAATGCCATCTTAAACGAGACTCAAATGCACTAATAGCAAAACTGTTCTTAGTTTGGACTTTTTTTTCTTTTATTCGATGAAAAATTTGTCTTATCGACAAATTCCCATAGCTTATGTATGGTGAAAGCCTGCTGCAACTTTTACGTGATAAATCTGGTTTTGATATGTGATTTTGATAATTTTGATAACGATTTTTAAAAAAAGATTCTAAGTATTTATTTGCTTTTGTAACACCCCCTAGTTGAACATCATTTAAATATTCCGTTTTTAATTCTAATACATCAAATTTATTTTTTATTTGTTTTAAAGTTTTTAATGATACCAATTTATTTTTCATTTCCGGTATGGGTTTAATAGGTTGATTTATAAACGAATTCATTAATTTTGACCAATTTTTCCTATCGGCGATTCCTCTGAATACCCCTTGTTGTCTTTTCTGATACCACCTAATTTTATTTTCAGCAAACCATTTTGCCATTTTTTTGTCCCTTTTGTACGTAATATCAATACCAGTTTCATAATGAGAATAAACTTTTTTAATTGAAAAATATTTACTAAGTTTTTCAAAATTTGATTGTACCTCACCACAAACAGTCAAAATTTCAGTATTAAATTTCGCCAATCTTTGGTTTAAGTCTTCAAGAGATTGTTTTATGAAATTCAGATGGCGTTTGCTAAAATGATTGTTTTGAATTAAAGAATTCTCAAAAACATAAAGCAGTAATACCAACTTATTATTCGCTAATGCTGAATTTATTGCCTCGTTATCTTCTAAACGTAAATCCCTTTTAAACCATACAATTACAACTGGTTTGTTAGTGTTTATCATGTCTTAAAGTGGTTATCTAAGATTTTGAAGAAAATTGTCAGCTGTCTCTAGCAGTTCTTTCTTTTTATGTGAATTCATTTTGTCAAAATTAGACACTAACATCCTCATTCTTGGATTTTTGATAAAAAAGTCTCTTCTTTTATCAATAAAATTCCAAAATAAAGAGTCCCAAATGATTGTCCATTCTCCCTTTTTATAATTACTCATTTTAAGAATATAGCTACTTCCACTTATATAGGGTTTTGTTGACATTAATCCCCCATCGGCAAATTGACTCATACCATAAACATTTGGAACCATAACCCAGTCATATGAATCAATAAACATTTCCATAAACCATCTATATACCTCATCTGGGTCAAATTCACAAAGTAACATGAAATTACCTATTATCATTAATCTTTCTATGTGATGCGCATAACCAGTTTTCAAAATTTTTTTTATACATATGTCTACGGGTAAAATATTTGTTGATCCATCATAAAATGAATCAGGAATTTTTCTTTTAAAATTCCAATAGTTTTTAGTTCTTTCCTCTACACTTTTTGCAAAATATATACCTCGAATAAATTCTCTCCAACCTAAAATTTGTCTTATAAAACCTTCACATGAATTTAATGGTATGTTATTTTTTTTGTAAAATTCTATTGTATGACTTATGACATAGCTTACATCAAGAAGACCAGTATTTAAAAGCGGTGATAATAAGCTGTGGTTTAAAAAACTCTCACTATCAACAATAGCGTCTTCGTAGGGTCCAAATTCTGTAAATCTATTTTCTAAAAAATCATTAAACCATTTTTTTGATTGGTCAAAATCGGTAGGATAAAAGAATTCTGATTCTAGTGTGCCAAAATTTTTGCTATAGTTATTACTTATATACTCAAATGTCTCTGACAGAAGTTTGGTTTTATTATTTATAGAAATGATTTCAGGAGGCTTTTTATTTGTTGGATATTTTTCTCTGTTCATGGTGTCATAGGTCCAACTTCCACCCTCTGGTCCACCACTAATATCGACAAGAATATTGAATTTTTCTCTTTGAGATTTGTAAAAAGAAGTTTGAAAAAATTTCTTCTTATCAGGCTTAAAGAAACCTAAATCACTCTTGTTACACAAAAACATCGGATTCTCTAGTATGATTAATTTAATATTATGTTTTACACAAACTCTTTTTAACCTTTTTTCGACTAGGAAGTCATTTGGGTCTATAATCTGTATTATGTCATACTTATTTGATATATTTTCAATTAAATTTCTAAGATCTGAAAGTTTTTCGGATGCATCAATGTATTGTACATAAATTCCTTTACCCCTCAAAAAATGTTCATATTTTTTCATTGATAATCTATGAAAAAAAAGTTTTTGCTTATGAAATGAGTATTGATTAAAAAATAA
>TARA_B100000963_G_scaffold110022_1_pt1 | contig 16159 bp, 10 predicted proteins | sample TARA_B100000963 | Tara Oceans TARA_B100000963 (sample SAMEA2622097) | marine metagenome | biome: marine biome (ENVO:00000447); feature: surface water layer (ENVO:00002042); material: "saline water (ENVO:00002010), including plankton (ENVO:xxxxxxxx)" | depth 5 m | reverse complement strand
ACAGTTCGTTTCAGCTAGTGTTATAGATCAATTATCAAAATAAAATTGTTATTTCTGATTTAAATTTTAAAAACCAGATATTAAATCTATATAATTCTATTTTTTATTTTTTTGAAGAAAATGAAGAATATTAGTAGTTAAAAAGCTACTTTTAGAAGTTGGTCAAATATGTTAAATAAGTCAGGGTTTCTTTATTGCCACTTCGACTTTTTTTACTTCTTATTTTTCATAATTTTCTGTATTATTGTAATATCAAAAAACTATTACTAATCTTACTATTTGTTCCTTCTTTAGGATTTTCTCAGACAAAAGATTTTGTTAGTGAATTAGACTTGGGAAATATCTATAATAATAAAATATCAACAGATTTTGTTGTTCTTGGTATCCATGGCAATGAGCTCTATGAGCATTATGAGAGTTGCAAATTAAAAAACCTAAGCCTATATAGTTATGAGACTATTTGGAATATAAATCATTTAGGCGAAACTACTGAGAAACAAAAAGATCCTAGAATTGCTTTTTTAAATAATGATAATTTTCATTTAATGGATTTTGAAATGTGGGATCCTAATAAAATGGAGTTTGTAATCGGACCATATAAACCTATTGATAATAACTATGATTATTATCTAGGTAATGGATTTGCTTTTAGTGAAATGAATGAGTTATTAGATTTTAATTCAGATGGTTATTTAGATATCAAGATTAAATATACAAAATTAGACTATGAGTCATCTCATCATCTAATAAGAGCAATATCAATGTCAATATTTTCAGAGTATCAGAATAAAATAGAGAGTGGTGAATTAAATAAAGATGTAGATTTCAACGATTACGAAAAAGAAGAATGGAAATCAAATAATAATTTTGGATATTGGGGATATGGTTATATAACTAAGTATTCTGATGAAGGATTTCTTTATTTTTTTATTGATTATTAACGGCAAAAAACCGCTACAAAATTATTTTTTAAAATAGTTGTAATCATTTAAATAGGGTGGTGTTCATTTACTACTGTTTTTTTAATTCATTAAATTTTGATTTCATAGTAGGATTTCCGTAAGTCAACTTCTTTATTGTCAGATCATCCGCTTTCTGATTTGCAAGACGTAATTGATTTTCACTTGTGGTTAACTCCTGCTTTACCTTTTGCATTCTTGATATTGATTTATCAATCTCTGCAATAGCTTTTTCAAAATGATTTGTAGCTGATAAGTAATTTTTAGCAAAACCATCTTTAAATTTATTAATCTTATCTTCAAAGTTAGTTATATCAATGCTCTGATTTCTCATTAAATTTAATTCTTGCTTGTATTTTAACGAGCTCATAGAACCATTGCGAAGAAGAGTAATTATTGGTATGAAAAACTGAGGGCGAATGACATACATTTTTTCATATTTATGCGACACATCTACAATCCCTCTGTTATAATATTCGTTTTCGGTCTCTAATAACGAGACCAAAACAGCATACTCGCACTTTTTTGAATTACGGTCTTTATCTAGTTTTGCAAAGAAATCCTCGTTTCTTTTTTTATTTATTGTTTCATCATTTTCATTCTTCATTTCAAACATAATTGAGATGATTTCACTTCCATCTTCATCTGTTTCTTTGAAAATAAAATCTCCTTTAGTTCCAGAACTTGAATCATTGTCCTTTTCAAAGTATGAATTTTGAAAAGCAGTTGATCGAAGATTATTAAATTCAATTTCGCAATGTTGTTCTAAACTTTCACCTAACATTTTAGTTGAAAGCTTTAGCTTCATGTCTTTAACTCGCGCAAGTTCATCATCTTTATGCTTGATTATGGTATCTTTATTTTGAAGCTCAGTAGTATGTTTTTGTTCTAAAGAATTTTTTAGGTTTTCTTTTTCTAATTCTTTTGTTTTTATATCATTTTTCAAAGTGTCTCTTTGCTTTTCAATTTCCTTAACTGCCTTAGAAATCGCTAATTCTTTTTCAGTATTAAAATTATCAATTTTAGACTTCAAATTAGCGCATTCGGTATTTTTTTCAGCTAATCTTTCTATTAATTCACTTTTGCTCTTAGCCTTTAAGAGTGTTATTTCATTGTCTTTATCTGAGAGTTTTTCATTAAAATAATTCTTTGTTTTTTCGATTGCAAGTTGAATGGCACTCTGCTTCTGTTCTTCTGCTAAAGTAAGTCTTTTATTTAGTTCTTCTTCAAACTTATTGTCTCTAACTTGTTTTAGGATACTAGCATATCCAGCATCTTCAATTTCAAAATTTTTAGTACAATGTGGGCAAATAATTTCATTCATATTCAAATTTTTTTAATGTTCAAATTGTTTTTTTTTAACTTAAGATAATTTGGTAAAATTATATTTTTTAAAATAAATCTCTATCAAGAGTAGTTAAATAAAATTTATTAAGTTAGTACTAGTAGTTTGGTTAACGTAGAAAAAGCTACTTTTAGAAGTTGATCAAATATGTTAAATAGGTCAGGGTTTCTTTACTGCTACCCTGACTTTGTTTTCTTTTTTACCATAAATTTTCTGTAAATTTATTACTGTTATATAATTAAATTTTTAATTCTTTAAATAACAAAATGTCAAAAAAAGCTATAAATAGTTTTAAAGGTTTAAGTAAACTAAAAAAGGAAATTACCAATCGCGAGAATGATAATTTAATTAATGAATTAAAAGAATTATGGAAGATTACTGAGCCTTTTCTCGTTGGAAAAGTTGTAAAAAACAAAAAAGGAAATTTTTCATTTGATGAAATAAAAACTACTAATGGTGAAGAAGTTAAATATCCAAATAATAAAGATGTAATACTGAGAATACCAAAGAATTTAGAAGTAGAACTAAATAAAAAATATAAATTTTCATTTAAGATATCTCATTCTAAATATAGAGCCAAATACAAACAACCCCATTTTATTATTGTTGATCATTTAAAAAGTGTTGAGTTATTAAAAGATAATTTTTATAGTAATGAAGGTAGAAGCTTTTTTTTAAGAAAATTTAACAGAAAAGAAAAGGCATTTCTAGAATATCCAGATGTTGCTGCTGATCAAGTTAATAGTCTTGATATTATTTTACATGAGATAAATAAAAAACCTGAGACTTTTATTTTTGAGTTAATTCAAAATGCAGATGATTATCCTGACCCTTTAAAAGATAGTACAAAAGTAAAATTCTCTATAACTTCTAATCATATTGTATTTACTCACAATGGTTCTAAATTTACTGAAAATAATGTTATGGCAATTTCAGCTATTGGATCTAATGATAAAAAAGATCAAGAAGATAAAATTGGATATAAAGGTATGGGCTTTAAATCTATTTTTAAATTTTCAAATCACGTATGGATAAAATCTGGAAAGTTTTCTTTTAAATTTGATGAGAACTATTATAATAATCCACAAAATTTATCTGGGAAGAAAAAACCTAAGTATGTTTCTCATAGAATGCCTTGGCAAATATTACCCATTTGGGTATCTCCTAGTATAGAGTGGTTAGAAGAAAAAGAGCAGAATTTAATAAAAAATCCAGTTTGTATTTTTATAAGACCAAGTGCTGAAAAATTCGAAAGAAAAGAAAAATTATTAGAAATTGAGAAAATGTTTGTTCATATATTTAAAAATGAGGACAGGATTCTCCTTTTTCTTAGAAATGTTAAAGAACTTGAGTTTCAGGGAAAAGAATCTAATTTTATTACAACATTAGATAAAAGAGTTTGGAGTGTTAGTAAATTGAAAAAATTAGAGATTCCAAATGAGATACAGAAAGAGTTAAACATTGAATCTAAAAGGCCCGGATCTAATATTCCAGAAAAATATGGAATGATGTCTTCAACCGAAATCACATTTGCAACTAAAATGGATACAGGAAAGATAGAAAAAACAGACGACGCTAAGATATTTGCGTACTTACCCACTAATTGGAACTTAGGTTTTAATTTTCTTGTTAATGGTAATTTTATTGCTGATGGGTCAAGAGAGGAGTTGTTTGATGATATTGAATGGAATCTTTATTTAATGGAGGAGGCTGGAAGGCTGTTTGTTCAATGGATTAGTGACATGATAACTGAATTTAAAAATTTATCTCCTTATAAGATATTGCCTGATTTAGATAATATTATTAGGAATGAAAATAACGATAAAAAGTTAAAGTTTTTAGAACGATTCAATGTTGGAATGATAAATGGAATCTCCAAAACACCTTTTGTTTTGGATAATAATGAAAAGCTTTATTTATTAGATGAGATTATAATAGATAAAACAGGGGTTTCAAATATTATTGGTGAATCAGTTTTTAAAAAACAATTTAAAATTACTAAGAGAATTCTTCATAAGGATATTAAAAATAAGTTATGGTTTGTTAAACATCTTGAAGGAAAAAAAGGGGGAATTTTCGAATGGGATTCATTAAAAAAAAACATTACTGAGTTAACTTCTATTTTAAAAGATCCGATTACTAATGTGAAATTCATAAATTTTCTTATTGAAGCTAAAAGAATGGATTACTTTAATGATGTTGAGTTTGCTTTAACTGCAAATGGAAACTTGGAAAGTCCTTCTAAAGTTTATATAAATGTTAGTGAAGATGATTTGTTATTTGTAAATAAATTAGATTTAAAACAGTTAAATAAAAAAGTAAAAGAAGGATTGTTAGGAAGTTATGAGCATCACTTTAACAACTATGTTGGTTATGATTTTATAAAAGATCATGTTATTTCGAAAACAGATTATATTAATGAGATGGTAACAAACATTGAGATGTCAAAAGAGTTATTTAATTATTTATTTAAATATTTAAACCATTTCAAACCAAATGATCTTACTTCTTTAAAAAATTTATATATATATAATCTAGAAAATGAGTTAAAAAAAATAAATGAAGTAGATTTTTATATTTATAGTCCATCTTTACAAAAGTTGATTGAAAAAAAATGTTTTCCAAATAATCACTTTGAAGTTGTATCTAATCAATATAATAAAGAAGTTTTTACATTTTTTCAGAAACTTGATGTAAAGATGTATGAGCCTGTTGATTTTATTCAATCAGAAATTAATCAATATATAGAAGAAATAAATGAACATCTAGTTCCTTTACATGATGATGTAAAATTGAAAGCAACACAACAATTAATCGAATTAATAATCATTCATAAGTCAAAATTTAGTCCGAAAGTTTATGAAGATATTTTAGATTCTTACAAAGAATTGAAGGTTCTTACTAAAGACAATGAATTTATCCCTGTTAGAAGTTGTTTTCTTTCTAGTAAATATACTGGGAATAAAGAAATTGAGAAATTGATGACATCTTTTTCTGGTCAATCAATTTCTTTTATTTCTCCCTCATATCTAGATTCAAGTATTGCTGCCACAAAATGGAAAAAAAATCTCAAAGAGTTAAAATGTTCTGATGATCACCTATCATTTATAAAAAAAGAATTACTCAAAAGTTTGAAAGATTTAGATAAAAACCAACTAATAAGTGCTACCAAGTTAATATTTAAAAATCAAAAAAAATTAATAAATGAACTAAGTAAATTGGATTATTTTCCTGTACTAACTAATTCGGGTATAGTAAATATATTCGAGGATCAATTTTATCTTGGAAAAGAGTATTATAAAGGTCTAGATTCTGACGTGGAAAATTTGATTAATAATTGTTTTTCTGATAATATAGTCTCAAATAAATATACTAAAAAAGAATTTGAAGACTGGAAAAAGTTTTGGGCATTAATTGTGCCTTGTGTTGAAAAGAAAAGTCATGAGATAATAGAAGATTGCTTTATGTATTTGGTTGATAATGGTAATACAATTGATATTAAGTTTGATTCTATATTAAGTTGGATGAAAGCTCATCCTGAATTATCCGAAAGTCATTTGCCAATTTATATTCAGAACAATTTAGTTACCCCCAATTTAAATAATAAATTTTGTTACAGTCATTCGTTGTTTGATCATAGCCTTAATGATATTATTAAAGACAATGATAAAGTATGCTCTATTAACCTCTCTGATAACGTGGAAATTATAGAATTATTAGGATTGAGAACTAAAATTGATATAAAAAATTATGTTTTAATATTAAAGAGAGAAGAAACAATTAGTTGGTTAAATAAGAACAACATAGTTAATGATATTTATAATTTACTAAGTGAAGGAAATGAGAGTTTTCCTGAAGATTTTATTAATAATGGAAAGCTTATGAATCAAAGAAAAGAATGGGTTTCTATTTCGAGTCTTTACACAATAGAGGAAAAGTTTAGTGAACATTTGGGTATAAAAGCAAGTAAGTACATTATTCATAAAGATTTTAATAAATTATCTTCAGAATTAGGATTAGTAGAATTGAAACAAGAAGATTTTGAATTTAACCCAATAGGTGCAGAACAAAACTTTCAATTAAAAAATATTTTGTTAGCTAGAATGAAATACGTTTCCTTTATTAAAGATGCTGAACTGTATGATGAACTTAAAGATGATTTAAATAAAAAAATTAAATCTATAACTTTTAAGAAATGCGAGAAGATATCATTACAGTATAAAGAGATAAAGAAAAATGATTTCTCTTTTTGGGCAAATGAGGGTGAAGATGAAGATGAAGTAATTCTGTATTATATTGGGTACTGGAAAGAGGTTTCAGCAGTTAAGATGTTTGAATGGATATTTAATTATCTTGATTTATCTGGAGATGGTATGAGGAGAGCATTTGAAAGAATTCTTTTAGCACACGATCATAGAGAGATTATATATTACTTTGAGGAAAATGGGTATAATATACCGGAAGAATGGAAGAAAAAAGAAGTATTAACTGAAGATAGAGAAACTTCAGAGCTACCAGAATCAGAAGATATTTCAGATTTTTCAGAGTTAAATCAAAATTCAGAGGATTCAGTATTAGAAAGTGTAGATGAAGAAGCTCCTGTTGAAGAAGCTCCTGTTGAAGAAGCTCCTGTTGAAGAGGCGGAGGAGGACACAATGATATCTGACGAAGAAGCAGAGGCTTTTAGGATATTATTTGGAAATGAGGTTCCAGAAGAATGTTTTGAAGACTTAAATCTGGCCGCTTGTGTTTCTGCTTTAATTGAAATGAATAAATTAGGACATGATGTTATAGAAGCGGAAAAAAGTTTAACAGACACTAAATCATATGCTCAAATAGAACCTGTTTTAATTGATGGTGTTCCAATTAAATTAATGTGTAGATCTGCAAAAAATGGTATTCTATATTTAAGAGCAAGTTCATGGAATAGATTAGATAAGGATGATATTAATCTCTATGTTAAAACAGGTAAAGGTGAAGGTCAATATAATTTATTTAAAAACAAAAATGATGTATTAGAAGTTAGTAATACTAATTATCAGGTTTTTAGAGTTAAAGCCGATTCTAATTCAGTTAATACAGATGATATTATTAAAGGAAGATTTGACAATGATAAAATCTGGATGATATTAAAGATGAAAGAAAAGAAAGAATACAAGCCTATTTTTGAAGGTTCTGATTATAATGAAAATAATCCATTGTGGTAATATATTATGAATGTAGCAAGTCATAAACAAATCGAATTCTATGACCATCAACTCATAGCTCATGTAAAAAAGTGGAATAGTTATCTCAATAAACCTATGAAGATTTTAGTTCAAGAGAAAAAAATGTTTGTAGGTAAAATATGGGGACTTCAGAAAGAACAAGGAAATGTTATTTTAAGATTTAAGAAAGGTGAGGTTCCAAGAATTAAACAACATTATTTTTTAGGTTTACCAACCGATAAAGTTTCAGATGACATTTTGGAATGGAATTTTTCTTATGAAAAATTTAGAAATTCTCAGGAACCAAGGTATTATAAGGGAATTAAAGCAGAGGTATTCACGTTGAATTTTTGGAAAACCGAAGGTAGTTGGTCATACATAATTATTAATGGCGTTGATCTTGAGACATTTCAAAAAATAGATGAATTTTATTTAAAAAAGAATATAAAACACACAGTCATAATAGCTGAAAAAGATCCGCCTGTCAAATATTTGGAAAATCTTAAAGAATATATATCTGAGAACCCAAACGATAAGATTAATAATTTAAGTTTTGAGCCAAATGAAAAAATGTGGAGCCCAAAATTAATTGATAATGAAAAAGATGTTTCAAATGAATTTTATAACTTAATCCTTAAAAATAAGTTAACAATTATTCAAGGACCACCAGGTACAGGTAAATCCTATCTAGCATCAAAAATCTGTCATCTTTTTAGTAACCGAAATTTTTCCATATGTGTTACTTCTCTTACAAATAAAGCTTTAACAGAGATAGCAGACAAAGAAGGTTTCAGAGAACTCTTATTAGATAATAAAGTATTTAAAACAAATTTATCTTCTGATGAATCAAAATTAATACCCAAATTACAAGCTGCTGAGGATTTAAGTCCTAGCAAAGATGAGGTGTTGTTATCAACTTACTATAAGTTATCTTCTCTTTATAAAAAATTAATTAAAGAAAATAAAAGATTTGATTTATTAATAATTGAAGAGGCCTCCCAGGCTTTCTTAGCAACAATTGCTATGTTTTCTTCTATTTCCAACCATGTTCTTATTATCGGAGATCATAAACAACTAACTCCAATTATTATTAATGAAAATGAAGTTAAAAAAATTGACCACAATATTGAATCAATAATAAATGGTCTTCAAACATGTGCATTTAATAATTCAAATATTTCTTATCGACTAACTAAAACAAGAAGACTTTCCAATAGTGCTTCTAAATTAACATCAATATATTATAATAATGATTTATATAGTATTTCAAAAAAAGTTGATAATTCATTACTACAAAGTAAATATTTTAATTTATTTAACTCTGAGGGAGGTGTGTCAATAGTTAAATTACCTTCTTCAAGAATAGGTTTTTCATTAGATAATCTTTATTCATTATTTTGTATGATTGCACTTGACTTAATCAGAAAAGAAAATGTTAATATAGCATTGCTTTCTCCTTACAAATTTGTTGAGAGGAAAATTTACTCTGAATTTAGTACTAAAACAAGTAATTTTAAAAATATAATAATTAGCACAATTCATAAAATACAAGGATTGACAACTGATTATACTATTTTTTTCTTACCATTAGAGAACCCTTCATTTGATGTTAATGACAATTTATTTAATGTAGGAACAAGTAGATCAAAAAAAGGAACACTAATTGTTACATATAATCATATTTTAGAATTGAATATAATTTCTTGTGAAACCAGTTTGTTCTTAAAAAAATGTTATGATGTTAGTGATGAGTTTTTAAAACATTTGTAAAAATTAATTAAAGTTAAATTACACGTTTCACTTAATTTTATTATCTTCTAATCTCTTCAATGAAAACATATTTCAGTATAGAAAATTTACGAATTGCATGGGAGCGTTGTAGACGTGATACTAATAGGGATATTAAGGATTATGCGGGCATGGATCTATTTGAAGTTGATTTAGATAATAATTTAAATAATCTTTCAGAAATACTATTATCTAAACGTTATAAGCCATGTCGTCCAGCAAAATTCTATGAACCTAAACCATCAGGAACACTGCGAAGTAAGACAATTCTTTGCATAGAGGATGCTTTGGTTTATCAATGTATTATTGATACTATTGCGGCTCGCTCTTATGAGGATTCGTTGCCCTATGAAAGTTTTGTTTTTGGTAGTGTTCTTAATGAAGAAGTTAGTAAAGGAGTAAATTTGTTAAAAGAAGACAATCCTAAATACTTTTTTTTTGAAATGTGGATGGACAAGTGGGCGCAATTTGCGGAATCCGTTAATAAAGAAATTGAAGATCTTTCGATTACATACAAATTGGAAACAGATATTACAGGTTTTTTTGATTGTATTCCCCACAGTAAATTATTATTAACGATCTATCAAAAATATGATATTGATAAGTCTGTGGTAGATATACTTGCAGAATGTTTGAATATGTGGTCTGGAACAGCAGATTCTGCTACCCCGGGTATTGGTATTCCCCAAGGCCCACAAGCATCCTTTTTTTTGGGGAATCTATACCTCTTAGATATGGATTACATCCTGGTGAAAAAAGGTTTAAGTTATTACCGTTACATGGATGATATTCGAATTTATTCTTCGGATAAAGCTGAGCTAAACAAAGTGTTGGTGGATATTGATAAGCATCTTAAATCAAATGGTCTTAGTATTAATTCTAAGAAAACTTTAATTGAGCCGATTAGTGAGAATAGGGAGGAGGAAAAACTTAATATTTCTGATTTGTTGTTCTATTTGAATGAGGTAAAAAATGAGATGGGATTGAAAGAAGGGAAGGGTGAGTCAAAAAATCTGAATATTAAAAAGAAAGTTGAGTTTTATGATTTAGATATTACTGAGCAGTTTGGTCCTGTTTCAGAGTCAGATTTTGAAAAGGGCAGTGATTTTTATTTTAATTCAAAAGAAGAAGCGGATGAATATCTGCAAAAGCAACTAAAGGAAGTTAAAGAGGTTATTAATGCAAGAATTGAGTTTAAAAAGAATGGTGTTAGTTTTAAAAACGAAATGGAAATTGACCAGAATATTAGAGGGTTTCAGAAAGAATGGCTCAAAATTGGTTATGATTATCGCTCAATCCTTAAACTTTCGAAAGTTATGGAATTGGGTTATAATCCTGATATAGAACTTATTGATGTTTGGTTGATTGCGGCAGACAAGTTTTTTTCTAAGGCTAATCAATTCAATTGGATTCTTATTAAGTATCCTTGCGATAATAAGTTGAAGAAGAAGCTGATGGCTATTATTGAAAAGTCCTCTTTGTACGAGTGGGTACAATATCAATATATTATTACATTAGCTGTTACTCAGAAGTTGACTTTAGAGGAGCTTCGAAAATATTTTAAACAGTTGAGTTTAACTTCTTCATTTTATTTAAAATTAGGTTTATATCGTTTGCTTATATTGCAAGCAGATTCTGGTCATCAATTATATGCTACTATTATTCATAGTATCAAATCGGAAAAAGATACATTTCTTAAAAGCACATTGCTTTATTATATCGATAAGAAGAATAAAGGAATTTTAACCAAGTATGATATCGCTCAAACGATTGGTTTAATATGAGTTGGGTAAATACATATATCGGTGATGAACAACAAGGTAGTGCGGTTCAGTTGAGGTATCAAGCTTTTTTGAACGAACAAAAGATTCGCCAAGAAGCAGACAAAAGGCCTCTTGAGTTTCTATGTGAAGATATATTGCAGAGGAAATTAGAAGTTTCTTTTGCTTCATCTATTGAGTACTTGACTTATAAAAGAGCATCTGAAGAAGCAAAGGCGTGTATACAAATAACAATACGCAGCCGAAATGTTTATGGTCCAAATCTTGGAAATTGGTTGCAAAAACTTATTGATACTTTCAATGTTATTCTCACCTGGTATATTCAAGAGGTTCTTAAGGAGACTTGTATTGATAGGCATCCTGTAATGGGATTTGAATTATCAGTGGATCGTCAGTCCTTCTCTCATTTAGAGTTTGCGCACAGCGAAAATAAATTACGTCGAACAATAGGTGTTTTGTTTAACGCTATTTATGAGGATCGTAATAAGAATTTTCATAAGCCAAAAAAAGATCCTAAATCTGGCAAGATTACCATCGGTAAACCTAATTACAATTTACTGAGAGATCGAAATATTAAAAATGCTAGAACAGCTATTGGGTTTTATGAGAAAGAGATTTCCGTGGTGTAATATGTGTAAAATAACAACACTTTCATGTGTTAACAATAATTTGTTAATAACAAAAAATTAAAATTTTATTTAGAATTCAAATTAATTACTATTATTGCTTCCTGGCTTAAAATAAAATTTATATAGTTTTTTTCTGCTAGAATTTAACCCACTTTTATTGATTTTGATAATCAAAGAACACTTTAAGTGTGCAGATTGAGCACTTCATGTGCGTGTGTCGTAACTCTTATAGTTAAAATAAATATATACATAACATCTTTTTGATGTTTTTTAGTGAGTAGGCAGTTTAGAGCAAGCCTGTAAAAATGATTTGCTCTAATCTTTAGGTCTTATCAACTATAAAATATAACAGTCATTGTACTGTTTGTTTGAGTGGGTTGATTGGGGTGAGTTTTAGCTACAAACTCACCCTGATCTTAATTAATTCTGTAGCTAAATATAAAAAGGAGGATAAAATGACAAAAAAAGCAATTAATACTGATAAAGAATTTTCAATTATTGATATTCAAAAGAATGATATATTATCAATTGTTCAAATTAAACATAATAGGCAAAATTCATTTAATTACATCAGTTTACATAATGCTTTTAATAGAAAATTAATTGAAATATCTGAGATTTCAGAATCTGGTCAAGTAGGACAAATAAAAGTCATAAATCAATCAGATTCATACGTATTTATTATGGATGGAGATATTCTAAAGGGAGCAAAACAAAATAGAGTACTCAACTCCTCTGTTTTACTAGCTCCTAGAAGTGAAAATCTTATTCCGGTTAGTTGTGTTGAACAGGGTAGATGGGGTTATAATTCAAATAAATTTTCTCCATCTGATGAAATAGCATATAGAAAAATTAGAGAAGAAAAAAATCAAGATATATATTATAATAAATCATCATTTAAACATTTTGCTGATCAAGGTAAGGTTTGGCGTAATGTAAATCAGTGTTTTGCTGATTTAAGAGTTGATAGATGTGTCGCTCCAACAGGATCTCACTCTGATTTATTTTCAAATAAGAATCAAACATTTAAAAATTATACAAGTTCTTTTTATCCCATTCAAGGTGCAAATGGTCTAGCTTATTTTTTAGGTAAAAGATTAGTTGGGTTTGAATTCTTTAACCGTTCAGATATATATATTGAATACTTCGATAAAATACTTAAATCTATTGCAATTGATGTTGATAGATATAAAATAATAAGACCAACATATAAGGAGACATTAAGTGACCATATAATATCTGAAATTATTTACAATTCGGCTTCCGATTTTGAGAACACAATTTCAAGAGTAGATATTTGTAAAGGTATTGCATTAGGTGAAGAGAATAGATTAGTTGAACATGGTAAAACTTATTATAGATTATCATATGAAGATCATTTAATACATGATTCTTTACTTTCCTCTAATGATTATGTATATGGTCAATACTCTGATGAACATTTAAAACTAAGAGATTTAGAAAGAAAAAATTTAGAAGAACAAATAGAAAAAGAAAGAAGGATCCAAGCTGAAAAAAAAATAAATGAAGAAAGAATGAAAAGAGAATTAGAGGATTTAAGAAAAGTTAGAGAGAAATTATTAAAGGATAATAACAAAAAAAATACATTTTTTTCCAGGTTAATTAATAAAATATTTAAAAAATGAAAAGACATGAATTTCAGTTTGAATACTTTCCAAATAACCCTTTAATTGGTATACATTTTAATCAATGTGAAATGCAGATTGAAGAAAAATGGGAACCTGCTAGAATACTTGAGTTGGGATTTTTCATTTTTAAATTTAGATACATTAATGTCAGATATAGAATATGAGTAATTATATAAAATATAATCCAATTAGATTGATGTTAATTTTTATAGTACCTGCTATATGTTCATTTTTAACTATTTCAACTTTTTTTCTACTGATTAGCTTAGTTTCAGATTATACTATTTTTAGATTATTCTCAACTGTCAGTGGTTTAATTGTATGGTCACTAATATGGATAACTTTTCAAGTTTGGATTTTCACTCCAAATTTTAAAAATTTATTAATTACTTTTTTATCAAGAATGTGGTTAAAAATCTGGTTTTTGGTCAATAGAGAGAGAAAAAATAATAAACCAACTTTTTACGCCAATGGACAAATTAAAAGTGAAGTTGATAAGTATGGAATTCAAAAAGAATATTATGAAAATGGGGAGTTAAAATATATTAGAGATAAAAAGGGAAATTCTAAAGAATATTTACCAGGATCTACTCTATACAAAGAATTTAAAAACAGCATTTATTATAATTATGATATAGACGGAGTATTAGAGGAAAAAAGCTGGTATGATAAAAAAGATGGGAGTGTTTCAATTGGATATTATCAAAGTGGAAAAATAAAATGGAAAACAAAGAATGGTAAAAGAAAGGATTATTATGAAAATGGGCAATTAGTTTCAGAAAAGAAACATGTTTTAATTCATTATGACTCTGATGGTAAAGTTAAAAATGGTGTATATACTGAATACTTAAATAGTTTTGGTCAATATTGTCAAATAAATGGAAAAAAATGTAAGGATATTCCAATAACTAAATCAATTTTTAAAAATGGTCTTCTATGCGGGACTCAAAAAACATGGTATGATACTGGGGCGTTAGAGAGTGAAATTCAATATAAAAATGGTTTACGACACGGTTTTCAGAAACATTATAATCAAAATGGTTTATTAACAGATTTGACAAATTTCAAATATGATAATTTATTCGGTATTTCTAGATCATGGTTCAGTAATGGTGTAATGGAGTTTGAATGTTTTTATGGAGATAACTCTTTTCCATCAAGACAATGGTATGAAAGTGGTCAACTTTACTCTGAAAAAATAAATAATATAGAAAAGTTTTGGAATGAGTCGGGTAATGAGATTGAAAACCCTATTAGTAACCTTTAAATAATTTAAATATGATTTTGTCTTTTTTTTCACTTTTATGCCTCATTTGTGTATCATTTATTTTTGGCCTATTAACTTGTTTGTACTTAACTAGCCAAATTAGTGAAAGTGAAGATTTGAATGATCAATCAGAACCAGAAATAAAAATAGGATATAAAAGAAATACAATTAATAACAATAAATAAATAAAAAAATGAAAAAAAATAATCAGTTTAGTCAGTTAGGTTTATACGTAGTAATTGCAGTCACAATATTTTCTTTATCAATAGTATTAAGTTCAAGTGGAAGGTATTTTTTTAAAAAAAATAACTCTGAAATTTCTGTTACAGGCTCAGCCTCTTTAAATTTTACATCTGATTTAGTCGTTTGGGGAGGTGATTTTACTTCATCTGATATGGACTTAAAAAAAGCATATTCACAAATAAAAAATGATAGAGATATTATTAAGTCTTTTTTGATCAATAAAGGTTTAAAAAAGGATAATTTTAATTTCTTGTCGATTGACATTGAAAAAAAGTATAAACAAAAAAATTATTTTAATAACGAAGGAGTTATTGTGGATAGAGAACAAATTTTTACAGGTTTTGAATTAACCCAACAATTAAAGGTCACTTCTTCAGATATTGAATTAGTTGAACAAATTTCAAATGAAATTACTGATCTAATTGAAAAAAATATTTTTTTAACCTCTTATCCTCCAAAGTATTATTATACTAAATTAGGCGAGTTAAAAATTGAAATGATTAAATTGGCTTCTGAGGACGGTTTAATTAGAGCAAAAACAGCAATTGAAGGTGCAAACGGTAATCTTGGCAGTGTTCTTTCTTCTAACATTGGTGTTTTTCAAATTTTAGGTGCTAATTCAAACGACTCATTTTCTTGGGGAGGAACTTTAAATACAGCTCATAAAAATAAAACAGCTTATATAAATGTAAAACAGAAATATGAAATAAATTAATTTATAGGTTTATTCAATATTTTTTTTTATTGACGATAATTAATTTATTTTATAAAATAACTCTCAAATCAGTTAATTCAAATAATTCTTTATATTTAGATATAACAAGTTGATAAGCGGTGAAGAAAGTGGTGAAAAAGCTAATTTTAGAAGTTGATTAAATCTGTTAAATAGGGTAGGGTTTCTTTACTCTTGCCCTGATAATTTTCCCTATTTTTTTGTATATTTAAACAAATTAACAGTCAATAATTTTATGATTCGCTTTATCTTTATTTATTCTCTTTTTTTTCTGCAGTTAATTCAATCTCAGACCAACAACCCTGAGTTAGTTATTGGTGAGGAAAGAGTTGAGCCTGGTATTATTTTTATTTTTGAAGGTGCTATTAAAGATCATATAATGCCTGGTAATATGCATTTATCTGAAAATGAAACTCATGTTCACATAGAAGCTCGAGTAAATTGGGATGTAAGTAATATTCCAGTTGGAGCTGTACAAAATGGTTTTATACCTTACTTATATATTAATGCAAAAATAATTAATGAAAAAACCGGTTTAAGTACTTTTATAGATTTGGT
>TARA_B100000963_G_scaffold81322_1_pt1 | contig 16169 bp, 18 predicted proteins | sample TARA_B100000963 | Tara Oceans TARA_B100000963 (sample SAMEA2622097) | marine metagenome | biome: marine biome (ENVO:00000447); feature: surface water layer (ENVO:00002042); material: "saline water (ENVO:00002010), including plankton (ENVO:xxxxxxxx)" | depth 5 m | reverse complement strand
GTGGTAGGGGGAGATAGCAATGAGCACTTGCCAAAGCATCATATTGCATCGCCCTGGCTTAAAGGGTGCTTGCATTCTGAGACGGCAGAAGACACGCTGCATTGTATGGAGATAAATGATTGGCTATACATTGCCCATATTCGCCATAATCGATTGCTGTTTTACCAATCCTTTCCGTGTCCAAACCATTCCATGTTGTTATACTATATCTATCAATGCATACAAGAACTCCATCTCGAACCTGAAACTACTTTTTTTCAGTGTCTAACGGAGGTGGATCTTGATAATACGGTAAGTCATGAACTTCAAGCGAGAATTGCCAATGTATTTTTGGGAAATAGCTTCGAAGGCCTACTTAATTCAGTGGACAATTAACCAAGGTAATCATGCGCATAATCGGAGGAAAATTTCGTGGCAGACCACTACGTCAACCTAAATTCAAGCCAACTCGACCCACAACAGATATCGCCAAGGAGGGGTTGTTTAATATTTTAAGTAATCGTTTCAATTTTGATAAGGTTTCTTTTCTTGATCTTTTTAGTGGCACAGGATCGATCTCCTATGAATTTGCCTCAAGGGGATGTCAAGATATTACCAGCGTTGAACGGCATAGACCCTGTCTTAACTTTATTAAACAAACATCCCAAACGCTTGGCATTCCCAACCACAAGATCTTCGCGATGGATGTATTTAAGTATATCGAGCGCTGCGAGACTTCCTATGACTTGATTTTTGCCGGACCTCCTTATGGGATGCCGAGGCTTGATATCATACCCGATGTCATTATAGCGCAAAATATGATTAATGATATTGGCTACCTCATCTTAGAGCATAATCCAAATCATGACTTCACCCATCATCCTCATTTTTTAGAGTCTCGTAACTATGGTCAAACGATTTTTGCCATCTTTACAAAAGAAGAAGTGGATAAATGAGTAAGATTGCAGTTTTCCCGGGGTCTTTCGATCCCATAACACTTGGCCACGTTGATGTAGTACAGCGATCGCTTCCGTTGTTTGATAAAATTATCGTTGCCATTGGTCAAAACAGTCAAAAGAGCGGGCTCTTCCCAATCGAGGAGCGGAAAGCTTGGATTGAGCGTCTATTCCCCAACGAAGCAAAACTTGAAGTAACAACCTACGAAGGCCTGACTGTAGATTTCTGCAAAAAGGTTAACGCCAACTACATCGTCAGAGGAATTCGAAGCGCATCAGATTTTGAATATGAAAAAACCATCGCTCACTTAAATCATGCAATGGCTGAGGATATAGAAACCTTCCTAATCATTTCAAGGCCGGAATATTCTTCCATCAGCTCTACCATTGTCCGTGAAATCCTTAGAGGGAAAGGGGATGTTTCGCCCTTTGTACCCAAGCTTGTCGTCGAAGGGATAAAAGATCTTCTGTAACGTTTTCATCGTGACACATAACATATTAATGGACTTATGCGAGGGGCTACCCTACGCCGAAGAGTGTTTTCCTTTCAATGAGGAAACGCTCGTGTATAAAATCGGCGGAAAGATGTTTGCCTTAATTCCCCTAGAAGAAAAAGGTATAATCATTTTAAAGCACTACTCTCGTGGCATAGAAGAATTAAAGGAGTCTCTTAATGGTATTTCAGAACCTGCCTATCTCTCCAAAAATCATTGGATACAAGTTGATACGAAACACAATGGATTGCATCGACATATAAAGGCTTGGATTGAAATGAGCTATAAGCTCGTTGTATCAGGCCTTCCCAAAAAAGAGCAACGAAAGTATTTGGACTAAACGCCTACCTACTCAAATAAGGAATTACAGGATAAATGGCTAAACTTGCATTCTAATTAACCAGGGATGATAAGGTATAACACAAAAAATTGGTTTCTCTTTTTATTTCGACATGGCTTAAAACATGTTCGGGGCCACTTTTCAAGTGTACTTGTTGTAGGGATATACACCGCATTTATTATTCTCGCCCATGAGCGATTTTTTCCAGAACTCAGCTTGGACAACACCGTGTTTAAAATGCTAGGTATTGTCTTGGGTCTGCTTTTGGTCTTTAGAACCAACAGTGCCTATGACCGGTGGTGGGAAGGACGCAAGCAATTAGGCAAAATGGTCAACACAACACGGAACCTTGCCATTAAGTGGTCTACTATGGTCGGAAAAGATCATGAATCCTTCGAACAATTCAATCAATCCATCTACGCTTTTTTCTACACGGTAAAAGAGCACCTTCGCAGTGGTAACTTTTCGAATATAGAGTCCACTATTCCTCTAGCTCTTAAAAAAAGCTGGGAAGAAGCGGATCATAAACCAAACTATATCTTACAACATATGGCTCAAATAATTCATAAGGCCTACCAATCCAGAACCATTGATGGTGATCAATTAAGAATTCTGGAAAATGAGATGCAAGAACTCATTAACATTCTCGGTGCTTGCGAGCGTATTCGAAATACACCAATCCCTTTCAACTATGCATTACACGTTAAAAGAGTAGTGCTACTCTTTTCCATGATGCTTCCATTTGCCTTCTTGGACAACACCGATGAGGATATTAAAGCGATCTATATTGTTGTTCCTATCGTAATGCTTGTTTTTTACACTATGGTTGGCCTTGAACTGATTGCAGAAGAGATAGAAGATCCATTTGGTTACGATGATGATGACCTCCCAGTGGACGAGCTTTGCGCAAAGGTTGAGGCCAATATTAAAGAGATTGTTCAGAACGCATAACATAAATTTCCACTCAATTCTATATTTTTTAATAGTTATAAACTGTTGATAAACAACGCATTGTTAACTATTATAATTTTTTTTATCGAATAATGAATCTCTTTTAATCGATCTGCCGTAGAAGTATGCATAGCTTATTTTTTAACCTTAAATTTTTATATCCATGAAAAAGCTAGCCATACTCTCTATTGCAACCCTTTTCGCAGGGTCAACAGTATTCGCTCAAAGTGAGTGGTATTCTCACAAAATGGACGTTTCTGTCCAAGGTAACGGTTATGCCGATTTGACAACATTGTACTACAGCGACGATGCTACTGCAGCATTTGACGCTTTGTATGATGCCTACAAGTTTCCTTCTGCTCCAGGTCAACCAACTCTCTATACTGAGATTTATGATGTAATGCAGTCGCTTAACGGTCGTAACGTTTCTCAGTTAGGTCAAACAATTCCTTTAGGTCTTGTTCCCGGCGCCAATGGTGTTTTCACCTTAGCCTTTGACCACGAGTCATTCCCAGCAGGTTCTATTATGTTCCTCGAAGACAAAGTGTCTAACGAATGGACTGATTTGAACTCGACTCCTAATTACACATTCTCAATGAATGCTGGAGATAACCCAGATCGTTTCTTAATCCACGTTACTCCTGGCATTACAGTAAGCGGTACGGATGGTGATTGTTCTTCTTCTTCAATGATCTCTATGGATATCCCTTCATATATCGTTAATGGACAGCAAGTAACTTGGGATTACTCAATCTCGAATGATAATGGACAAGTTGTATCTGGTTCAAGTACTGCTTCTACCGACGTAACAGTAGGTCTTGACGGTGCTCAGAACGTTACGCTTCAATTCCTTGATTACTCAGTGAATGCTACTATCAATCTTAACCAAGCAGCTACTCCTTCTATCATCCTTCCAGCTGATCTTGAAGTAGAAGCTGGTGAATCGTTCACAATCGATGCTGACGTTACTGAAGGTGATATTATCGAATTCTACATCGACGGACAGTTAGTTTCTTCTAACGGTGCTTCTTTCTCAGGTTCTCTTGAAGCTGGTGACTACGCTGTAGAAGTTCGTGCGATAAGCGCTGAAGGTTGTGAGTCATCTGAAACAATGACGATCAAGGTGAATGAGGGTGTTACTTCGATCAATGACTTCGCCACAGGAGAAGTATCTATCTTCTCTAACGGAAGCAATGTTGAAGTTCGATTAAGTGAAACGCTTGCTGATGCTAACATCGCGATGTACAGCATGACAGGCCAAATGGTTGCTAACGAAACAGCAGCTGGTTCAGTGCACACCTTAAGCACTAAAAGCTTAAATAACGGTATTTACATCGTTGTCGTAAGCAATAATGACGGGATGATGAGTCAACAGGTGGCTATCGCAAAATAAGGTCTAACCAACATAAATGGTTTTCATGGAAGGGAGCACTTAGGTGCTCCCTTTCTTATTTTTGTGGAATGCAAGGCGCAATTCCAACGCTTAAGACCATTGGTAAAGTAGGAAGACCTCACGGTTATAAAGGAAACCTTAGGGTTTTCCTTGACTATGATCTCGTTATTGATAGCCCTCTCTGGCTCTGGCTTGACTTTGGCTATGACTTTATTCCATTTACTATCGAGGAAATCATACGCCAACAGGGCCGAGATTGGGTGATTAAGCTCAAAAATTGCTCAAGCGAAGAGGAGGTCAAACAATATGTGAATGCTTCCTTAGCTATTAGTGAAGAAGATTTCAAACATCTACTACCAGAATCAGAAAACATCGAATCTTGGATAGGGTGGAATGCCGTGGATGCCGATGGTCAGCCTATTGGTGTAGTTCATAGCATTGACCAAAGCACAGTCAATGGCATTATAGAAATACAACATACGTCTGGATCTATGATTATTGTGCCCCACACTCCTCAAGTTGTTCTACTCGCTGAAAATGGCCAACTTACGCTCTCACTGCCCGATGGCTTGTTAGATGTGTATCTTTAAAGTCTTATGTTGCGCATAGATATCTTATCGGCAGTACCTAATCTTCTTGATAGCCCTTTTAACCATTCCATCCTTAAACGAGCTCAAGAACGGGGGTTACTCGAAGTGCATGTCCATAATATAAGAGCCTTTGGTGTGGGAAAACATAAACAAATTGATGATTATGCCTATGGCGGAGGAGCGGGCATGGTCATGATGTGCGAACCGCTGGCTCAGACAATTGAATCCATTCCCAATTGGGAAAAAGCCGATGACATCATCTACTTAGCTCCCGATGGTGAAACTTGGAATCAAGGCACAGCTAATCAGCTATCGCTTACCTCACATCTTATTTTGATTTGTGGTCATTACAAAGGAATTGACGAGCGCATAAGAGCTACCTATGTTACAAGAGAGGTATCTATTGGGGACTATGTGCTCTCAGGTGGCGAACTCGGAGCTGCAATTATCGTAGATAGTATTGGCCGGTTGATTCCCGGCGCCTTAAACAATGAAAGCTCTGCATTGACCGATTCCTTTCAAGATGGGCTTTTAGCCCCTCCCGTATACACTCGACCCGAAATCTGGAGACACCAAAAAGTTCCTGAGATTTTACGTTCAGGAAATGCTTCGAAAATTCAAGATTGGCAGGATGAACAACGCGAAAAACGAACTCAAGAGCGCCGACCCGATCTTTTTGAGTAGATAGATTCTCTTCTTTTTGAGAAAATATTCGAGAATTTAAGGGATTACACTATCTTTGGCGTCCGATAGTTATCGGTAAACATTATTAAACGTTTAGAATAGACACCATGGACGCAAGAATTGCTAAAGTACAAGAAGCTGTAGCGAGTGAATTTAACCACCCTGAGTTTAAGGCAGGAGACACTGTATCTGTTGACTACAAAATCAAGGAAGGGGAAAAGGAAAGAATTCAGACCTACAAAGGCGTTGTAATCAATGTTCGTGGTGAAGGAACAGACAAAATGTTTACTGTGCGTAAAATGTCTAGTGGAATCGGAGTAGAGCGTGTCTTCCCCCTGCATTCACCCTTCGTGGACAAAATTGAGGTTACTAAACGGGGTAAAGTGCGGCGCGCTAAATTATTTTACCTACGAGGACTTCGTGGTAATGCGGCGCGTATTAAAGAAAAAGTTACTCGATAAAGGAATTGCGATCATTATTTTGCAACAGCGTTGCACTAATTGTATCTTAACGTCATGTTAAGTAACCGACAGTTCCAACTTTTTAATCTCTCATGGATTTTGAGTGTTGTATGTTTAATACATTGTATCTCATTGCCACTGATTTCTATTTTTCTTCCATTAATCAGTGTCAGCCATGAGCTAAATGCAGCAATATCCAAGTTTTTTCTATGTCTGGTAGTCATTTTGAGTTTCAACCTTGTGATAAAAAACAGGATATTATGGAGAAGTCACAAAGCCTGGATTTTACTTCTATTCCTAGGCATACTTGGAATATTTCTAAGCCACCCACTAGGGCATTTCTTAGGATTAGAAGATCATGCACTAACCACTATTCTGATTACTGAAGTTCCTTTCACAATCGCCGTAGTGACTGGACAATTAGTACTACTAAAAGCAGCAAGAAACTGTTATTGCTGAGCGAATAGTTAGAAAAAATAGTAAACCGGCTATTCTTCAATTCAATTACAAAAGACGTAATCAAAAATAGCTGATTAGCTATAGCTTACTTATTTGCTACCAAATAGCGCATGTGTATATCGGTTATGGGAAGATACCCATGCCCTGATAGGCGACTCCAACCTTAGTTATAGCCAAAGTAAAGGCCGCTGTACGGAGATCAGTCTTGGTGCGCTTCTGTGTTTCCTTAATCGCGTGGTAGGCCTCAATCATAGTATCCTCTAACCCAGAGTTGACCAAATCCGTCTCATTGGAACCACGAATCATGGCTTTCTTTTCTCGAGCACCTACTGATTTACCCGTCATATCCTCAACCATCTCAATGTAATTGAGTTGCGTATTCTCCTCAAAACGCTTCTTCATTCGACCAAAGCGAACATGTGATAGATTCTTAAGCCATTCAAAGTAAGAAACTGTCACACCACCTGCATTTGCATAGATATCCGGAAGAATTAATATGTTTTTCTTGAGTAAAATATCTTGCCCTTCGCGCGTTATTGGACCGTTGGCAGCCTCAGCAATAATTTTTGCATTGACCTTTTTTGCGTTAGACTTATTAATCTGATTTTCAAGTGCTGCTGGAATCAGAATATCGACGTCCATATATAAGATATCATTTCTTTCTTTGAGTACTGTTGAACCAGGATATTCTAGCAATGACCCGTTGGCTTGACGAAACTTGTATACTTTCTCCACATCAAATCCTTCGGCACAATAGATAGAGCCCTCACGCTCTGCAATACCTACTACTTTACACCCATATTCTTGAATGATTCGAGCTGCGTGATATCCTACATTTCCGAGGCCCTGAACAGCCACTGTTTTTCCTTCGAGGCCCACCTCTAGACCTAAGGCCTCCATGTCTTTCTTATAGCTACAGGCTACATTAAGGGCATAGACTACTCCACGTCCCGTTGCTTCTGTTCGACCTCGGATTCCGTAGAGATTTACTGGCTTTCCAGTAACACACCCATATCCATCCACCTCACCAGGCTTCAAGGCAGAATAGGTGTCGAGTATCCAAGCCATCTCCCGCTCACCTGATCCGTAATCCGGAGCAGGAACATCTAATCCAGGACCAATAAAATTTTTCTTAACCAATTCCGTCGTGTAACGACGCGTAATCTTTTCCATCATTGCTGGTGAGGTCTTGGAGGGACTTACCTTGATTCCTCCCTTTGCACCGCCGAAAGGAACATCTACAATGGCGCACTTATAAGTCATTAAAGCGGCCAACGCTTTTACCTCGTCCTGATTAACGGCAGTTGAGAAGCGAATACCTCCTTTTGTTGGGAGTCGGTGGTGGCTATGTTGAACCCGATAGGCTTCAATAACATGTACTTCATTTCCCATCTTAATGGGAAACTTCATGCGATATACACTATTGCATTGGCGTATTTGATCAAGTATTCCCTTTTGGAATCGGGTATACTTTGACGCCTGATCAACATAATATTCAACATCTTGGTAAAAGCTATAATTCGACATAGTTTATGTTTTTATGACTAAATGAAGGTAAGCAGGAAAAAGCCCTAATTTTTAAAATATTTTAAAAAAATGATTGAGCACAATGTATCGAAGATGATTAACTCTCGAGCTTACGCAATCGTCTCTCAAGGTAAACAAGCACTCCTCCTAATCCAAGAAATACAATAAGAAGTACAATGATTACTACGGGATATTTTCCATCACCCCTAGGATTAAAAAAACCTACCTTACTGAGTAGAGCCAATAGCTGCATTAAAATTATCATCATTCTGCTAGTTTATATTTTTTAAAGCGTGCATCCTTCGGAGGATATCAAAGATCCAAAAACCAATGAATGTCCATCCAATAACGGCAGGATAAAATACGATGCGAAGCGCATTATCTAAATCATACGATGAAAATGCAGGATTACCACCCTGCCCTGGATGTAAACTATCTACGCCTTGTAATCGCGGAAGAACAAAAATGAACATGATATAAATCACAAAAGCAATCACGTTATATGTTGCACTTATGCGGGCTCGCTTTCGAGGATTATCGATACTGTTTCTTAAAAGGAAATATGCCAAGTACATCAAAACCCCAAGACCCGCTCCATTTAATTTAGCATCGTTGACCCAAAATGCGCCCCACGTATACTTCGCCCACACCATACCGGTAAGCAGTCCCAGAATACCAAATCCAAGACCAACAGCATTAGCCAAGGATGCCCAAACATCGCGCTCAAGATTATTTCCAAGAATGTACTTGATGGCATAGATAAATCCAAAAAGCAATAAACCAACCATACCAAACCACATAGTAACATGAAACATAAGGTTCCGAATGGTCTCATCTAAAATACGTCGATTGGGGAAGACAAATCCTTCACTCCCTCTTGAAAAGGATGAAATATCCTCGCTAGTCAAATTCTCAACCCGTTGAACACCTTTAGAAGGAATTGCATTGTCTGAGCCCACTAAACCCATTGTCTGCGAGAAGACAACCAAGTCGAGATATGCCGCCTCTCCGCTGCTATCGGAAAAACGAATGTTACTGAGTGGAATGATTAAACTATCTGCTCCTTCAATGGAGTAGTCGGTAATGGAATAGTATCCGTCGGGGCTATGAGCCCAAAGTTTCAATGTATTTTCGCCGAGAACAAAATCAGCATTGTGCGCCTTGACGGATAACAAGGTATCGGTGTTTTGTTCTATTAGGCTCACTTGTATACCAGAACTCAAGGGAGTTGCCAAGGCCATAAATATGGCATAGAATGTTAAGCACAGCCCAAGAACTTTCCACCACCAATGTCGCAATAATCGATTCAAATTTTCCCGAGTTAATCACCCCAAATATAGGGAAAGAGCAGTAAGCTTAAGCCAAGAATTAAGCCATCAAAAATCAACAGAGAAGAAAGATTATAAAGGCTGAAACCCTGCGCATACACAAGATCAATTGAGCTCAATTTTTTGAGTATAAATAGCAGCAGAGGAATAGCCAAAGGAAAACCAAGTACCACCGCTAAAATCTGACTTTGAGTGGTCTTCGAGGCCATTGACGCAATCAATGTAAACAGTGTAGTCATTCCCAAAACACCACAAAACATTACGGCAATCCATTGAATACTAAGCATATAACTATAAGCAAAAACTTGATGAAAAATCAGGGTGAGCAGCAAGGAATGAAAAAGCGTCGTGACAAGAGACGACAATAATTTTCCTGCAAAATAAACCAGAGGGTGTAGCACGGAATAATAGTACAAGTCCCTACCCGATGCATCTCGAAAAAAAGAGGACGAGGTAGAATTGACTATGGTAAAAATCATAACCAACCAAAAAATTACATGAATCACCTGACCCGATGCACCAGCACGCCCAAGAAGAACCAGTCCTGCATACAACAAATAACTAGCTACCACTACAAACATGGTCTGAGCCGCCAGGCCTTGCAAGTGTCGAAGTTCTGCCCTAAGCTCGTTGCCAAGAAAGACCCAATATGTAGAAATTTTACTACTCATTATGCTATTTTGACTTGTTCTGCGTTATGAAAGTACAAATCCAGGAAACATCTATAATTTGGGTGACGTTATTTGTATAAGATTCGAGGCATGACTAAAAACATTACACTCCTTCTTTTATCGCTTTGTTTAGGATTAGTTCAACAATCATTTGGTCAAGAAATACCTACCAACGATACCTTTACGGTTCGCTTTGATTATGGAGGATTAGATAGCCTTACCTTCCCGAACAAACATGATATTCAGCGAATACACAATCATCTAGATCAATTCTCTCGAGAAAATCCCGCATTCTTTGTCAATCGAATCTTTTTCACGATGCACGCCATACCTGAAGCCGTCAATAAACTTCGCTACGAGAATGCATCCAATCGAATAACCAACGCAATCAACTATGATGTTAGAATCAATGCGGGATTTGGACAGGACTTTCGAAAGTTGGATAACACCCTAGATGTTGTGTTTGAATATGCACCAAGAGAATCTATTGCATACATAATGGATAGACTTAAGCAAGTAGATGACGTACGCTATTGGAATCCAACACAAGATGGATTCTTTCTTACGGAACAGGGAGCGCTCATCTACCTACCAAAAAACTCAGCAGTTCTTCCACCTGGTTTTACAGCAGGAAGTAATATTGAGCTATTGATATCCGAGGGTATCGAACCTCAACAACTTATCAGCAATGGCATGCATACCACCACAGATCAAGGAGCTTTTTCACCGGTATATGTAAATCGTTTTTACGCTCTTTTCGACGGTAGAGTCATTCAGCCCAAAAATGCCGATTCATGGTTAATCTTAATGCCTGGTGAAGCCATGGCTGCAAGCTACAGGGCTAAACCTGACACGTTATCTCATTTTACTGCAGATCAAAATATCTCTAAATTTTGGATACAAAGTGTCCGAGATCCTATCATCCTTTCTGGTATGCTGCACCTTATCGAGAATGGAGACACATCAAACCTTCATAATCTCCGAGAAATCATGGATGGCGATTCAAAAGCTTTTAGTGAGTTAACGAAACAACAATTCAATGATGTCATTACAAGCCAAGTAAGGGATATCGAAGCCCTTAAAGCAAACTTTTCTTCGGTCTTTTCAGACGCAGGGCTTCCTAGTTTTACGAAAGTATATAGCCTAGCAAAAGAGCTTTTTAGTCAATATAACCGACCCTATTCTAAGGAAAATGAAATTATAGGCCGTGTTCTTGATAAGACAACGAGCATAGCCCCTTATCCGTTGGCTGTCGACCAAGGCTTGTATGAATTGGCTAGAAAATCTCTAGAGGTAAGTCTTGGTGAACTCAAGTCCAATCACAAGGAGTTATATAAAGCATGTAAAGAAGTATATAGTAATGAGGAATTGGAAGAAAAGCTCACAACCTTATATGAATCAGCCCTGATCTATAGGAGTATTAATCTACTTCAAAAGCAAGGCTTGTTCGAAGGCTGGCAAGTCATGGCTAATTATCCCAAATTTATGAGGGGCAAAGCGGATATATTAGGTGATGAAGGGCTGGGAGTATTAATGGGTTGGCACAACCTCTTTTTCCCTCAAGAAATTTATATGAATACAGCAAGTAATCGTCGCGACAATCAAGACAGCCCACGAAACTTAAGGGAGCGACCCATGTATGCCCATGTACTCAATAACGGATGGAACGGTCTTGGAAGACCCATTGAGCGAAAAGAAAACCCGACCTTATCGGTGGACTTTCCCTGTGCAGACTATGGTAAGGTATTTTTCTATGCAAAAGAAAGTGGTGCTGTGATTATTCCGCGAAGCTTTTCTACCTACCATAGCTTTACACGAAGCCTTGATATAAGTACTGAAGGACATATTATTGCCTTTTTTATGGCCAATAGCAGACCAGTCTTATCCATTACTGCTGCAGATTTCTATAATGAAACTTGGGCCAATTTTGATTTTACGCCCTTACCGCCTAGCACGATGTACATTGAGCTTACCAAACTTGGTAAACCGTGATGGCAAAATCATCTATTCTAAACTTAGCTTGTCGTAAAGTTCTTCTTTACTTGCATATAAAAATGCCGAGAGATTGCCAGGCATTACCAATAAGATTCTACCATCATTAAATACGTAAGGTGTATACTCCAACTTGGCATTATTTATGAGTTGTTTTAAATGATGATCAATGACCCCTTGATATTTTTTTATTCCAGGTTCGATATGATGGGGCGCAATTAGCTGAGGCATCCTTAAATGTAAAACATGAAATCAATATGTATCTTCATTTCAATGGTTTTTCGAACAGGACATGCCATAACAAAATCATCTACTATGTATTCACCTTCTTTTAAAGTGTTACTCTTTATGTTGTTGGGGTTAACAAGCCTAATGAGTTGTCGAAAAAACTCCTATCGAGAAGCCATGAGTCAATTCGATCAAGAAAGTCTTGAAATAAACAAGAAGCGACAGGGCGGGCTACTCATTGTCAAGAAGAACCAAATAAGCCAAAAAGGGCAGGCCACCGGTGAAACGGAGTATTACGTTAGAGCATCAAGTCAGGATTACTTTATCAAATTTTGCGAAAGTTATTGCACGAGAAAGCAATTTGAGGCCATGTTATCTTGTGATCTTTCTGCAAATGATATAATGCACTTATGCTCTTGGAAAGGATTGTATCGCGTAAAACAGGGAGCACTAGATCATTGTGAAGTCGCTGATTCGCTATCAGCGAGCAGAATTGGATATTATGCCGTGCTTATTCAGGACTAAGCCAAGGCTATCTGCCTTATGCATTGTGAACGCCTTGTGCCATGCGCTCGGCCAAATCGATTATATGATTTAATTGTGCCAAATCAGTAAGCCAAGGTTTTGGGATCGATGATTCTCCATAAAGTAATCCGGCAAGGCCTCCTGTAACCGCACCTGTGGTATCCGTATCCCAACCAAGATTCACCGCTCTAAGTACTGAATCGGCATAGTTATCTGTAGTAAGTAGACACCATATACTTGCTTCTAGCGTGTGCACAACATAGCCGCCGCTGTAGATGTTCTTTTCATCGATTGCAGAGATATCTTCCGTCAGCAGTCGATTTAATACAACAAGCTCTTGGTTTACGGATGTCTTGTCGCGAAAGAATGAAGGAATATCACCTTGTAATTCTTTATAAATATCAACCTTCGGTCTACCCTCAATCAATTGAAGAGCAAACTCTAGGTAATAAAAACAACAAAGCACAGAAATGGCATGCCCGTGAGTTAAGCTAGCAACGCGTTTAGTCCATAAGAATCGATTCTCTATTGACATATTCCTAGTGTAAAAGACAAGGGGTAAAATGCGCATAAGTGCACCATTCCCATTAGAGTACTCGTCATCTAGCCCACAATGGTCTAGATCCTCACCATTTTGAATGTTTTGAAGGGCTCGCTTAGTAGTATTTCCAATGTCAAAAACTGATCCTCGGGCAGTCCAATAGTTTTCTCTTCTCCATCGGACGAAATTATCCGCTACTTGACGCAAGTCAAAAGCAGGTCTGCACAGTCCCTCAGCTAAGCAAAAAGTTAACGAGCTGTCATCGGACCACGTACCCTTGACTTGATAATGAGTTCCATTCCCTTTCATCTCCTTTACAGGAAGAAGTTTACGTTGATCTCGGGTTGTGAATTCCACAGGAACTCCTAGGGCATCTCCTACGGCCACCCCTAGTAAAGCGGATTTTATATAAGCAGTTAACTCGGTGACTTGGATATTTTTCATACAGTTTATATGATAAGAAAAAAGACCAATTTATTACTCAAAACTTATCAATAATCTCTTGTGGCTAACCCTTAATCAGTAAATCGAATCAAATTGATTTAATTGGAGAAACTTAGCAGCATGCTAGTGAAACTTTGGTCAGCTGCCCTCCATGGAATTGAAGCTAAACCCATTCGAATTGAAGTGGCCGTTCATCAAGGAATAGGATACCATATGGTAGGCCTTCCCGACAACGCAATTCGAGAATCTTGGCATAGAATAGAAACCGCACTAAAGACGCTAGGTTACTCGATGCCGAGACAAAAGATTATTGTTAATCTTGCTCCAGCAGATCTGCGGAAAGAAGGAAGCTCCTTTGACCTCTGTATTGCCCTTGGCATATTGGGTGCATCAAGACAAATCGATATTGAATGCTTTAGGCAATACTTGATATTAGGCGAACTCTCCTTAGACGGTATGGTAAAACAAGTCCAAGGAATTCTTGCGATGAGTAGAGTTGCTTTTGACCTTAACTTGAAGGGTCTCATTTTACCGGAAAAGAATCGCTTACAAGGCCAGTGGATTAAGTCAATGCCTATCATATTTATTGCCTCCCTTGCAGAACTTCTCGCTCAAAAAAATCGGAAAGAAGAATGCTTTAAACCCACTTTAAAGAAAGAATGCTCCGGTATGTCAAGTACAGATATTCCGGATTTTAAAGATGTTTATGGGCAAAACATTCCTAAACGGGCTATGCAAATTGCGGCAGCTGGTGGTCATAATTTACTGCTCATTGGTCCACCGGGTGCAGGGAAGACAATGCTTAGTCGGTGTTTACCGAGTATACTTCCCGCATTATCCTATGAAGAATTCATCGAAACGCTCTCTATCCATGAAGTTGCAGGTCAAAATATTGATAAAATATTAACCGGATTACGGCCCTTCAGAGACCCACATCATACTACATCAGATGTGGCCTTAGTTGGTGGTGGGAGATTCCCTCAGCCTGGTGAAATTTCCCTGGCACACAATGGCGTGCTCTTTCTTGACGAGATGTACGAATTTAAACGATCAACATTAGAGGTACTTCGACAACCGATTGAATCTCATAAGATTATTATAAGTAGGTCCAATGGAAAAGTTGAGTTTCCTGCCCGATTCATGTTAATTGCAAGTGTTAATCCTTGCCCTTGTGGCTACCTCAATCATCCTGCTATACAATGCACATGTTCTTCTCGGAAAATTGTACAATATCAGTCAAAGATCAGTGGGCCTCTTTTGGAGCGAATTGATCTACAAATTGGCGTTGAACCCATCGATGCCAAAACACTCTTAGAAGTAGGCGTTACAAAGGGATTGGAGAATACATCTTCTGAATTACTCAGAGAAGGTGTCTTACAAGCTCGACAAAGACAAGTGGGTCGATTCAATGCAACAGGACTGAGCGATCAAATCATGCTGAACTCAATGATGTCTAGTGGTCAGATAAAAGCTCTTGTAAAGCTAGATGAGCAAGGTAAAAAACTACTTCAACACACCATAGACAAACTCAATCTGTCAGCACGCCTTGTACATCGCACAATAAAAGTAGCCCGCACTATTGCCGATATTGAGGGCTGCGACGAGGTCGGTGTAATTCATCTGTCCGAAGCTTTACAACTCCGCTGTGCAGTCTGATGCAGCTGATTTTCGTTGAATACTTTGCGGCGACGATAGACATAGACGCCTAGAGCCAAGATTATTGAAAATCCTGCAACTACACAAGCCAACAAAACCCTATTAAAAGATCCATTATCCGATTGATCTACTTTGCCTGAATCGAGCCATTCTTTTATGCACGGATCATTAACCCCTTCTGGACTACCCTTTCCTGAGACATAGACCATGTTTTCTGAAATCATGCCTTCCTCAACAACGCGTCTAAAGATAAAAGGGTGCGACCTACCGCCCTTGTAATTGATGGCATCGATTAGATGGCCCTTTTCATCCAAAAGGAATACATAGTCCTCCTCTTTTGAAAGATTAAAAAAACCAGAAGCAAACCATAGACTGTCCACCACTACAATCTGCTGATTCGCTAGCACGGTGTCTTTAAAATAGCTTTGCCCATGCTTGGTAATTATACTCCAGCCGGCAAAGTCGATTTCGTTTTCATTACGCAGAACAAACTCTATCCATTGTTTTGAGCTATCCTTGTGCGGTCTAATTTCATTGATTAAAATCTGACCATTGTATTCACTGAGTTCTCGTTGAACAGGATGGAATACAATCCGTATCGAATCTTCAACGTCACTACCTTTCAAGGTGTCGCTCGTACGCTCGAGATAATAATGGTGATCGACTACTCTAGCCTTCCAAGGAATAGATAACTCTTTAAAGTACGTACCCTCCAAGACCGTATGATTAATCCAACGATTATTATTAATCTGATATTCTACGACATGTGGAAGTGGATTATCAAAGATCACCTGAATCCTCTCACCACAATCAAACGAGGCGGCTACATGGTCGATAAAGTAAGCCGGTCGCAATTCGGCAAAACGACGCATCTTGTCTATGTCATCCTCCCATTTAGACCATTTACCTTGCGGATGATTATTTTTTATATCAAAGTAATATTCGTCCTC
>TARA_B100000963_G_scaffold231296_1_pt1 | contig 16185 bp, 15 predicted proteins | sample TARA_B100000963 | Tara Oceans TARA_B100000963 (sample SAMEA2622097) | marine metagenome | biome: marine biome (ENVO:00000447); feature: surface water layer (ENVO:00002042); material: "saline water (ENVO:00002010), including plankton (ENVO:xxxxxxxx)" | depth 5 m | reverse complement strand
AAAAATAAAAAATAAAAATAATAAAATATGAAAATCTATGATTGTTTTATGTTTTCAGATGAAAACATGATTCTTTTAATAAGGCTCAACGAGTTAAACAAATATATTGATAAGTTTATTATTACAGAGGCTGCATATACCCATGATGGAAGCCCAAAAAAGTTAAATTTTAATCTAAATAATTTCAGAGAGTTTAAAGATAAGATTGAGTACATTGTTGTGAAAAGTCCTCCAGTAGATTTAGTTGAAGAAAACGAAAATGACAGTAATAGTCTCAAATCTGAAAAAAAAATCATCAACTCCTTAAAAAGAGAAAATTACCAAAGAAACCAACTTATTGAAGGAATTAAAGGTGCTGACAATGATGATTTAATATTTGTTAGTGATTTAGATGAAATACCCAAATTAGATAATATTAATTTTAATAAAATAAATAACGAAATACTAATTTTTAAACAAAAAATGTTTTATTATAAATTCAATTTACTTTATGAAAATTTCATTTGGTATGGTCCAAAAGCAACAAAAAAGAAAAACCTCAAATCCCCTCAATGGTTACGTAATATTAAAAACAAGAATTACCCCTTTTGGCGATTAGATACATTATGGTCTAAAAATAAAAGTAGCCATGTTAAATTTATAAATGATGGAGGATGGCATTTTACATGTATTAAGACTCCAGAAGAAGTTGATAAAAAACTTTCAACGTTTCTTCACCATCAAGATTATGAGGAGTCTGGAATTTCACTTAATGATTTAAAGAAAAAAATGGAAAATAAAAGGGTTTTGTACGACCATAATTTGGATAAAAAAAGTCAAAATAAATGGGAAACAGATATTACTCTTAAAACTATAGATAAGCATCAATTGCCGAATTACATATACAGAAATTCAGATAAATATTCTGAGTGGTTAGAAAAATAAATCGTTAAATTTAATCAAACCATTCTGCATATTTATTTTTATTATCTTGAATATATCTGGGTAATCTTTCAACACTTAAAACTTTTAATATTTCGTTATTTTCAAATTTGTTTTTAGTTCTTTGATCGGCTTTATAATTGTAGATTAATTTTTTTTCTTTGATCATCTTATTAATTTTTTCAACTCCAAGTGGATTCTGATCGTACTCGATATGATGCCTAATAGATTGAAGTTTTTTTTCTACACCGTCTGCTTTTTTTAAATAAGAAAAATGCCATCCTCCATCATTTATAAATTTTATATTATTTATTTTCTTTTTTGAAAAATAAGTATCTAATCTCCACTTTGGATAATTTCTATCTTTTATATCTCTTAACCACTGAGGACTAATTAAATATTTTTTTTTAATCATTCTTGTCCCACACCATCTTAAACTTGAATACAAATTAAATTTATAACAACAAAAGATTTGATTAAAAAATATAGGTTCTTTATTTATTTTTTTAAAGTTGATTTTATCCAAAATTGGGATTTCATCCACGTCAGAGATTATAATTATGTCTTCATCTTTTGCTTCAACAAGACCTTTTGTAATGGCGTTACGTTGATAAAATTCTCTTAAATTGCCGTTTAAAATTATTTTTTCATTTATTAATTTATCATTTTCAAAAATTTTACTTAGATTATCTGGTTCTTTTTCAAGTAGAATGTAGATAATCTTATTTTTAAATTTTTGATATTTATTTATGTCAAAGACTGGTTTTCGTTCTTCTCCTCTATGACTGTATTTGCTTTCCACTATTACGAATTTATCAACAAAATCGTTTAAACAATGAAATCTTACGTCTAAAAGCAATTCTTCATCATAAAAGATAAAACAATCGTATATTTTCATTATTGAAAATTTTTATAGGCTAATGTCTGCTTGTAGTTTGGTTTTTATTTACTTTATTTTTATTAACCTCGTCTAATTCAACCCATTCAACTCTCTTTAACGGTTTGGTTAAAGCTACTTTTAAAACTTCATCTACATTTTTTACTGTTATTATTTCCATGGTATCCAATATTGTCTTAGGAACTTCTACTAAATCTTTTTTATTCTCCATCGGAATTAGTACTTTTTTAATACCGGCTCTATGTGCTGCTAATAATTTCTCTTTAAGCCCTCCTATTGGAAGTACAATTCCTCTTAATGTAATTTCTCCCGTCATAGCGACTTTTTTATCAACTGGCACTTCTGTAATAGCTGAGATAATAGATGTAACCATTCCGACACCAGCTGACGGTCCGTCTTTTGGTGTTGCTCCTTCTGGAACATGTATATGAAAATCTTTTTTATCAAACACAGGAGGTATAATCCCATATTCAAGGCTTTTTGATCTAATGTATGATTTCGCGGCTTTAACTGACTCTTGCATTACGTCTCCGAGCTTACCAGTTATTTGCATTTTTCCTTTTCCAGGCATTATTACAGATTCGATTTTCAGAATTTCTCCTCCTACCTCTGTCCACGCTAAACCTGTTACCACTCCAACTCTGTTTTCTTCTTCAATTTCTCCATAATTAAATTTTTTGACACCTAATAAGTTATTCATATCAGTTTCGTTAATCGGATTGTTCACTTTCTCGTTATTATCAATTTTTTTTACGATTTTCCTAGCTATCTTAGATATTTCTCTTTCGAGATTTCTTACTCCGCTTTCTCTTGTGTAGTGTCTAATAATTTTTCTATTTACATCTTCTCCAATATTCCATTCGTCTTTCCTCAATCCATTGTTTAAACTTTGTTTTGGAATTAAATATTTTTGAGAAATATTTACTTTTTCATCTTCAGTGTATCCAGAAAGCCTGATCACTTCCATTCTATCAAGCAAAGGAGGTAGAATATTTAATGTATTTGCTGTAGTAACAAACATCACATCTGAAAGATCGTAATCAACTTCTAAATAGTGATCGTTAAATTCTTTGTTTTGTTCTGGATCTAATGCCTCAAGCAAAGCGGACGAAGGATCTCCTCTATAATCATTACCAACTTTATCAATTTCATCAAGTAAAAATAAAGGATTTTTTGTACCTGCTTTTTTCATCATTTGAATAATTTTTCCTGGTAGTGAACCGATATAAGTTCTTCTGTGCCCTCTAATTTCAGCTTCATCCCTTATACCTCCTAATGAAATTCTAATAAATTTTCTATTGGTAGCTTTAGCAATTGATTTGCCTAAGGATGTTTTTCCAACTCCTGGTGGTCCTACCAAACATAAAATAGGCCCCTTCATTTTTTGAATTCTTTTTTGAACTGCTAAAAATTCAATTATTCTCTCTTTGACTTTTTCTAACCCGTAATGGTCTTCGTCCAAAATTTTTTGCGCATTTTTTAAATCAGTGTTTATTTTAGATTTAGTAGACCATGGTAATTCTGTCATCCAATCTAAATAGTTTCTAACAACAGTTGCCTCTGCTGACATCGGGCTCATTGATTTGAGTTTTTTCAATTCAGATAAACATTTTTCCTTAGCTAGTTTAGGCATTTTAGCGTTAGCGATTGCTTTTGATAAATTTGTTAATTCATCTTTTCCTTCATCAATTTCTCCCAGTTCTTTTTGAATTGCCTTTAATTGTTCATTTAAATAATACTCTCTTTGTGTCTTTTCCATTTGATTTTTTACTCTGCCTCTAATTTTTTTCTCAACAGAGAGCACGCTTGTCTCTTTTTCTATAAATGAATGGATTTTTTCTAATCTCTTTTTTAAATCTAAAATTTCAAGTAATTCTTGTTTTTCAAATATTTGAATGCTCAAATTTGAGCTTATATTGTTAGCTATCTGAATAGAATTTTTTAAATTTTTTAAATTATTTAGACTCTCGTTAAATTCTTTTTTACTTAATAGCAAAAGTTTTTCGTACTTTTTGACCAATCCTAAAGCAAATACATCAAGATCTTTCGTATAATTTTGATCTTCCGCTATTTCTACTTCACTTGTCAAAAATTTTTTTTCTTTGTCTTCACAATTTAAAATCTTTACTCTTTTCTCACCTTCAACTAGCACTTTTACAGTACCGTCGGGTAATTTTAAAAGTTGAAGAACTTTGCTCAAGCACCCATACCCATACAAGTCTTTTTCCTCTGGATCGTCAATTTCAGAATTTTTTTGTGTTACCAAAACAATTGATTTGTCAGATTTCATTACTTCTTGAAGTGCTTTTATAGATTTCTCACGACCCACAAAAAGAGGAACTACCATTGAAGGAAATATAACAATGTCACGGAGTGGTAAAAGAGGTTTTGTATATGAAGCTTTCATATATGATTTATATGGCAATTGTCATACCAATTTCAAGGACCAATTTTAAATTAAGCAACAGATGTTGATTGTTTTTTACCGTATGTGACAATCGGTTCAGAATTACCTTTTACTGAAGCTTTGTCTACTGTTACTTTTACAACATCTTCCATATCCGGCAATTCAAACATTGTTTTTAAAAGAATATTTTCTAAAATTGACCTTAATCCTCTCGCTCCTGTTTTTTTAGAAATAGCTTTTTTTGCTATTTCAGAAATTGCTTCATCTTTAAATTCAAGGTCAACATTTTCAAATTCAAATAATCTTTTGTACTGTTTTATTAAAGAATTTTTTGGCTCCTTTAGAATTTTGACTAATGATTTTTCATCTAAATCATCTAAAGTTGCTATTATAGGCATTCTACCAATAAATTCTGGGATTAATCCATATTTAATTAAATCTTCTGGCTCTAATTGTTTCATAATTTCAGATAAGGGTTGCTCCTTATAATCTTTCACTTTAGCTCCGAAACCTATTGAACTACCTTTACCTCTACTATCAATTAATTTATCTAATCCAGCGAATGCTCCTCCACATATAAAAAGAATATTTGTTGTATCCACTTGTAAGAATTCTTGTTGAGGGTGCTTTCTTCCTCCTTGTGGTGGTACACTAGCGACAGTTCCCTCCATTATTTTTAATAAAGCTTGCTGAACTCCTTCTCCAGATACATCTCTTGTTATGGATGGGTTTTCTGATTTTCTGCTAATTTTATCAACTTCATCTATGTAGACTATTCCCCTTTGAGCTTTTTCAACATTATAATCAGCAGCTTGCAATAATTTTAATATTATATTTTCAACATCCTCTCCTACATATCCAGCTTCGGTAAGTGTGGTTGCGTCAGCCATCGTGAAAGGTACGTCAAGAATTCTGGCAAGAGTTTGTGCTAATAATGTTTTTCCACATCCCGTCGGGCCGACTAAAAGAATATTTGATTTTGATAACTCTATGTCCTTATTATTTTTTGTTTCATGGTTTAATCTTTTGTAATGATTATGAACTGCTACAGATAAAATTTCTTTAGCAAATTTTTGACCAATGACGTATTCGTCTAATACATTACAAATTTCTTTAGGGGTTGGTACGCCATCTTGATGTTTCACCAAGGAACTTTTATTTTCTTCTTTGATAATATCCATACAAAGCTCCACACACTCGTCACATATAAAAACTGTAGGACCGGCAATTAATTTTCTTACCTCGTGTTGGCTTTTTCCACAAAAGGAACAATATAAAATATTTTTGTTATTTTTTTCAGTCATATCGAATCAATGTCCCTATAATAAATGTCTATCATCGCCTTAGCAAGCTGAAGTTGTAAACAGATCAATATGTAGTGTTTTATTTTCTTTTTTCTACCACCGAGTCTATTAATCCAAATTGCTTTGCGTCTTCAGCGGTCATGAAGTTGTCTCGTTCTAAAGCTTTTGAAATTTCGTCAACAGTTTTTCCTGTGTGTTTAGAATAAATCTTATTAAGCCTCTCTTTTAAGGAAAGTATTTCTTTTGCATGGATCTGAATGTCAGTAGCTTGACCTTGAAAACCTGCTGAAGGTTGATGAACCATAATTCTTGAGTTAGGAAGTGAATATCTTTTCCCTTTTTCTCCAGCTGCTAAAAGAAAAGAGCCCATAGATGAAGCCTGACCAATACAAAGCGTAGAAACTGGTGAATTAATATATTGCATGGTATCATAAATACCCAAACCAGCAGTTACTAGACCCCCGGGGCTATTTATATAAAAATTAATTTCTTTGTTTGGATTTTCAGACTCAAGAAATAAAAGTTGTGCTGTTACTAAAGATGCTACATTATCATTAACTGGTCCTACAAGAAAAACTATTCTCTCTTTTAATAGTCTTGAATATATGTCATAAGCTCTTTCTCCCTTGCTTGTTTGTTCAACAACCATCGGAATAAGACTATTCATTTGTTCTTCAAATTTTCGACTCATTAAGGACTTATACAACTATTGATTACTTTTTACTAATTTTTTTTGATTTTGCTTTGATTTTACTGGCAGTTGTTGTTTTACTTTTGTCAGTCTTGTCAGTTTTTGGTTGGTTAAATTCAGATATTATTTTCTCGGCTTCTTTTGTGCTTACAGTTTTGTTCTCGAGTTTAATTTTTGATTTTATTAAATCTAAAATTTTAATCTCGTAAATTGATCCTTTCAAACTTTGCGAAGCGCTAGGGTTTTTTTGATAATAATCCAGGATCATTTTTTCTTGTCCCGGCATAGTTTTTAATTGTTTTTGAATTTCTGATTTAACTTCATCATCTGAGACTTTTAAATTGTTTTTTTCTCCAATCTCGTTCAGAATTAAACCTAGTTTAATTCTAGACTCTGCAATTTTTTTATTTTTTTCCTCATGTTTTTTTTTGTCGTTATCTTTTAAATTTTGTGTCATTAATGTAATTTCCTGATCTATTAAATTTTGTGGAAGATCTACATGATGTGATTTTTCAATTTGATCCAATATTTCTTTTTTTGTTATTGCACTTAAAGCTTGTGTGTATTGACTTGAAATTTGATTTTTAATCAAATTTTTTAAATCAATTAAATTTTTAGCCCCCATCATTGTAGCAAAATCATCATCAATTTTGCTCTCTTTAGCTTTTCCTATTTCTAATATTTTACACTCAAATTTTGTTTTTTTATTTGATAATTCTTTTTTAGGATGGTTGGCTGGAAGTGTTGCGTCTACAGTTCTGTTTTCATTTTTTTTTACACCAATTAATTGTTCGTCAAAACCTTTCAAAAATAAATCCTTGCCTAATTCTATTTTAACTCCTTTGCCTTCGCTGCCTTCAAATTTATTTCCTTCTGCTGTGGCTGAATAATCAAAAGTCACTTGATCACCGAGTTCAGCTTTTTCTCCACTTTTTTTTACCTCAAACTGTTTATTTTGTTGTGAAAGTTCTTTAAGTTTACCTTCAACTATTGAGTTTTCAATTTCAACTTTAAATTCACGGGCTTTAATATTTTCAAAAGGTTTAAGCTTGACCTCCGGCAATGAGTCGATTTGAAGTTCATAATTTAAATCCTTGCCTTCACCAAAAGTCTTTAAGTCAATCTTTGGCTGCCCAGCAATTTTGATATTTTTTTCTTGGATAGCCTTTGATGAAGTCTCTCTTAAAACTTTATCTAAAACTTCACCGTAAATAGATTTACCAAACTGACTTTTAATAACTGACGGCGGTACTTTGCCAGTTCTGAACCCTTTCATTGTTACTTCTTTCTGTAACTCAAGTAGTCTTTCTTCCATTTTTTTTTGAATTGTTTTTTTATCAACAATTACTGACAAAACTGTTCTCAGACCTTTTTTTGACTGTATCTCAACTTTCATATTTCATTTGGTGGGCAAGAAGAGACTCGAACTCTTAAGCCTTGCGGCACTGGTTTCTAAGACCAGCGCGTATACCAATTCCGCCACTTGCCCGGATTAATAATCGTTGTTTTATATATCAAAATTAGTTTTTTGTTAAACGATAAAGTCGAATATAAAATAACATATAAATCAACATTAAAGAAAAAAACCAATACTTACAAACTAAACTGTTACCAAAAAAAAATATACTAGGTAGTACTAATGTTGAATAAACAAGATTAACAAATATTGAATTTAAATAATTACCATTATTAGGCCCAACTTTTTTTGAAATGATCTGATAACTAAGCATATGTAAATGTTCATTATCAGGTAATACGGGTGATTTGCCTTGATATATCTTTCTAAAAAAGGAGAAAAAAACCTCAAAAAATAAATAGAATAAAAGTATACAAAAGAAAAAAGAGGAAATTAGAGGGTTAAGGTTATTGGTTATGATAATGTTTAAAGCTACTAATGAACCAAACAAATAAGATCCACTATCACCCAAAAACATTTTAGCTTTTGGAAAATTAAAAAGTAAAAATGTAATTAGAATTATTAATTGCCCTGTTAAAAAAAAGGAAAATTCAAGATGATTATTGCTTAAATTTAAAAACAATAAAACAGAGTTTATAATGATTAAATTTATTGTTAGCAGCCCATTAAAGCCATCTATCAAATTTGCTCCATTAATAATAAAAAGAAAGCATAAAACTGTAAATATATTTAAGAAAATAATTCCAAAAATTGTGTCCTCGGCGTTATCTAACAATGTTTTTAGAAATAACAAATCTATGTTTAATATTCTAATCGGCAGATAATTAATAAATACAACTAAAAAAAAGATCATTAATATTAATCTTGTATTAGGAGCAATTTTTGTTTTTGTATCGTCTAAATATCCTACAGCAAATAAACTTAAGCAAACAAAAAAATATTCGGTAAGAAGTTTCGTATATAAAAGGTAATAAATTCCCAAAAATAAGAGCAGAGAAATTAAAGCTGCGATACCTCCGCTACGTGACACTGGTTCACTATGGAAGGCTTGAGGTTTTGAAAAGTCGCTGTCTATAAGTTTTCCATCATTAATTTTGAAAGAATACTTATTAATTATTAAAAAAATAAAAAATGTGAATAAAGCAAAAATTGACAAGAAGCCTAATTCGATTGAATCTGTCTGCATCTTAATTTTTTATACCTTTATTATTTCTTTTTACAATATAAATACCTAAAATAATAATAATTAAAGAAATCAATACCTTCCACGTAATTATTTCGTCCATGAGAAAGTATCCAAATAAAACTCCAAATATTGGAATTAAATAAGCTACTTGTGTTTGAAAAACCAAACCATTGACGGTTAAAATTCTAAATCTAATTAACCAAGCTAATCCCGTTGCAACAACTCCAAGGTATAAAAGTGCCACAGTCGATTCGATTGATGGGTTTAATGTCCATGGCTTCTCAAAAAAAATTGAGAGTGGAAATAAGAATATTACTGACCATAATGTAGTTGAAGTTGTTACATTTTCATTTCCTTTTTTTTTTAGTTTTAATGTCATTATTCCACCTATTGAATAAAAAGTTGAACCTAAAATTGTTATTAATGCAAAAACATAATTGCTTTCATTAATAATTAATCTGTCTAAAAATAAAAAAACTACACCAATAAAACCAATTATTATTCCAATTGATTTAAAAAAAGTAATTTTTTCATTATTGGTAAAAAAGTGGGCAAGTAACGAGCCACTTATTGGTGTTGTGCTCATCAAAATAGCTGCAAGATAACTATTTATTTTACTCGTTCCAATAGCTATCAGTGTAAAAGGTATCGCGATATTACATAAGCCAATCAAGGCATAAGGTTTCCAATTTTTAGAAAAAGCTTCTATTTTAATTTTGTTAATCTTACACAACAAATAAAGTGGTAAAATTGCAAACATTACTCTTACTAAAGCTAGTGTAAAAGGCTCGTAAGAGTAAGTGGCAATTTTAATATTAAAAAAAGAAGATCCCCAAATAAGGCCGAGTAGCACTAGAAGAGCTAAATCTATAGGTCGTGCTTCTCTCATTTCAAGCGAAAATTGTGTTATGATTAAAATGCATATCTGATATATATTATTAGTTATATCTTCTAATTACTCTATTCGATATAAAACGTGTTCAATATAGTTTTTACAAGTTATTACAACAAAAAATTTAAACAATGAGTTCGAAAGACATATTAAAATTGATTAAAGACAAACAAGTTGAGTTTGTTGATTTAAGATTCACAGATCCTAAAGGTAAGCTCCAACACTTAACTATGGACTCAACTGTTGTCGATCAAGACATGCTTGAGGAAGGAGTTTTTTTTGATGGATCATCTATAGCTGGATGGAAGGCTATTAATGAGTCTGATATGATACTTAAACCTGACTTAGATAGACCAATTATTGATCCTTTTAACTCGCACACTACTTTAAATATCTTTTGTGATATTTTAGACGCGGTTAAAAAAAACCCATACGAAAGAGATCCAAGAGGAACTGCGAAAAAGGCAGAAGCTTACCTTAAAAAATCAGGCATTGGTGACAAATCATATTTTGGTCCTGAACCAGAATTTTTCGTTTTTGATGATGTAAGATTTAAAAACGATATGAACGAAACTAGTTTTATGATTGATAGTTCTGAAGGACCGTATAACTCTGGCAAAAAATATGAAAATGGAAACATGGGTCATAGACCAGGTGTAAAAGGAGGTTATTTCCCTGTACCCCCAGTTGATAGCGCTCAGGATATGAGAGGTGAGTATTTAAAAGCTTTAAAAGATATGGGTGTCAAAGTTGAAAAACATCATCATGAGGTTGCACCGAGTCAACACGAGTTAGGAATGTATTTTGGGACTTTAACAAACATGGCTGATAATGTTCAACTATATAAGTACGCTGTACAAATGGTAACTCATTCGTTTGGTAAAACAGCAACTTTTATGCCAAAACCCGTAAAAGGTGATAACGGATCTGGTATGCATTGTCATCAATCTATTTGGAAAGGCAACACTCCTTTATTTATGGGGAAAGAATACTCCGGTCTTTCTAAAACAGCTTTATATTACATAGGGGGAATTTTAAAACACGCAAAAGCTATTAACGCTTTTTCTAATGCTACAACAAATAGTTATAAAAGATTGATTCCTGGTTTCGAAGCTCCAGTAATTCTCGCATATTCCGCAAGGAATAGATCTGCATCATGTAGAATACCTGTTATAATGAATCCTAAAGCAGCTCGATGTGAAGTAAGATTTCCTGATGCTGCTGGAAACCCTTACTTAACTTTCGCTTCAATGCTAATGGCAGGAATAGATGGTATTAAGAATAAAATTGACCCAGGTAAATCTTTCGACGAAGATTTATACTCGTTGACCGAAGATGAGGTTAAAAAACTTCCTACTGTTTGTGGATCTCTCAGAGAAGCTATGCAAAGTTTAGATAGCGACAGAAAATTTTTAACTCAAGGCGGTGTATTTACTGATGATCAGATTGATGCTTATATTGAATTGAAATTTCAAGAAATTTACAAATTTGAGCACACACCGCATCCTATTGAGTTTGAAATGTACTACAGTGATTAAATCTTAAAAGACTCACCACAACCACAACGCTCTGTTTCATTAGGATTTTTAAAAATAAATTGTGATGAAAATTTTTCTTTTTTAAAATCCATTTCGGTTCCAAGCAAATACATAATAGCTTTTGGGTCAATTAAAACTTTAACACCTTTATCTTCTATAATTTCTTCGTTTGGTTTAATTTCTTTTGCATATTCCATCACATAAGACATTCCAGCACAACCACCTGTTTTTACCCCTACTCTAACTCCTATTGAGGAATTTTTATCTTGGGACATAATCTCCTTAATTTTATCAGCCGCACTCTGGCTTATTTTTATAATCTGTTCGTTCATAAGTTTAATTCTAATTTTGCTGCTTCTGACATTTTTTCTTTGGTCCACGGTGGATCCCACACTAATTTTAAATCTACATCTTTTACGCCTTCTAAAGCCATTATATTCTCTTTAACTCTATTAGGCAAACTTTCTGCTACCGGACAATTAGGGCTTGTTAAGGTCATGTCTAAATTAACCTTATTTTCATCATTTATTTCAATTTTGTAAATTAAACCTAGATCATAAATATTAACTGGAATTTCTGGATCGTAAATTTTTTTTATCTCACCAATGATTATTTCTTTTAAATCAGACATATATTATTTTTTTATCTTTAGTGCCGATAACAACGTATGCCAAGCCATAGTAGCACACTTTATTCTCATAGGGAATTCTTGAACTCCCGAAAGAGATGAAATAGTAGTAATTTGATCCTCTGTTAAACTATTTAGACTAATTTTTGTTTTGTTTTTTAACATATTTAAAAAATCATCAGTTACTTTCTTGGAAAAATTAAGATTTTTACCTTTAATTGTGTCAGTAAGAATTGACGCTGATGCCAAGGAAATGGCACATCCCTCACCTTCAAAACTTAAACCTGAAATATTATTATCCTTATCAAGTTTCAAAAAAATATGAACTTTGTCTCCACAAAGAGGATTATGGGCTTTTGCATCATGATTATATCCCTCGCATTTACCTTTATTTCTGGGATTCTTTGCATGATCTAAAATGATTTCCTGATATAATTCTTTTAATTCCATTAAATCTGAAAAACTTTTTTACATTTTTTTATTGATTCACATAAAACATCAATATCTTCTTTACTATTATAAACTCCAATAGAAGCTCTTGCTGAAGCAGGAATTCCCAATTTGTCGTGTAAAATTTGACAACAATGATGCCCAGCTCTTATGGCTACACCATCATCATCCAAAATTGTAGCTATATCATGCGGGTGAATTCCTTTAATCGTGAAGGATAAAATAGATGCTCTATTTTTAGGATTGCCAATTATGTTGACAGAATTATCTTTTCGTAATTTCTCTAAACCATACTCAAGTACTTGACTTTCATGTTTTTCAATATTTTTAATTCCTAAGTCTTGAATAAAATTGATAGACTTTGCAAAAGCTACCACCTCTGCAGTTTGCATCGTTCCCGCTTCGAATTTAGTAGGTGATTCTGCATAGGATATTTCATCTTTTTTAACCTCACTTATCATTCCTCCACCTCCTTGGTATGGTGGTAGTTCATCAACCCATTTTTTTTTGGCATAAAGAATACCTAGTCCATTTGGACCGTACATTTTGTGACAAGAAATAGCGTAAAAATCACAGCCTAAGTCTTGCACATCTAAAACTGAATGAGGAGCGCCTTGAGTCCCGTCAATTAATACCGGGATATTTTTTGTTTTAGCTAATTCAATAATTTTTTTTACAGGCATGATTGTGCCTGTAACATTTGAAATGTGAGTAAAAGCAATCATTTTAGTTTTGCCTGTAATGTGTTTTTTAAACTCATCGATATCTATTTCTCCATTATCATTAATTGCAGCAAATTTTATTACTGCGCCCTTTTTTTTTCTTAAGTAGTGCCATGGAACATAGTTCGAGTGATGCTCTAATTCAGTCACCAGAATTTCATCACCATCCTTTATAAATTTATCTCCATAAGTACTGGCTACTAAATTTATTGCTTCTGTAGCTCCTTTTGTGAAAATTATTTCCTCTCTATGTTTGGCGTTAATATAAGATTTTACTATGTCTCTTGTTTCTTCAAACCTATTCGTTGCTTTTACAGCTAATGTATGTACGCTTCTTCCTACATTTGAGAACTCAGTTTCATAAAATCTTGAAATCTCGTCAATTACAATTTTTGGTTTTTGTGAAGAATTAGCGCTATCTAGATAAACTAAAGGCTTTCCTTTAATTTTTTGTTTAAAAATTGGAAATTTCGATTTTATATTGCTAAATTCCATCGACCTGCTCTTTTATGCTTTTTTTGAGAAAAGCTTTTAGTTTTTTTTCAGGTATATTTTCAAAAATTTCATTTAGAAAACCGTTTATTAAAAGTTTTTTTGCTACCGGTAATTCAATACCTCTAGTCATTAAATAATGAATAGCATCTTCATCTATACTTCCTGAAGTTGATCCATGCGAACACTTTACATCATCAGCGTAAATTTCTAATTCTGGTTTAGCATTAAATTCAGCTTTATCATCTAAAATGAGAGCTTTACTTAATTGATACGCATCTGTTTTTTGTGCAATTTCTTTAACAAATATTTTTCCTTGATAAACTCCATTACTATCATTTTCTAAAACGTTCTTAATTTTTTGATAACTTTTACAATTTGGTGCTAGGTGGTTTATTTGAGTTTTAATTTCCTGATGCTCTTCTTTGCCTAGACTTAATCCAGATAAGATATAACAATTACTGTTTTCTTTTTTTAAATCCACATTTATTTCTATTTTATTGAATTTTAGTCCAGAGCTTAAAATAAAATTTTGATAGCTAGAGTTGTAATCTTGCGTCACCGATACATTTTTATAAAAATAACCATTGCTTTTTGTTTTTTGTACAATAATAGTTTTCAACACTGAGCCTTTATCAATATTAATTTTTTCAAAAGTGTTTTTTAAAAATTTACTTTTCTCACCGACATTGTATTCAATCAAGGTTAATTCGGAGTTTTGATTAATCTTAATTTGATTTGAATTGTTAATAATTTTATTATCTAAATCAGACGTAAAATAATTATAAATTATTATTGGTTTTTTGCATTTATAATCTTTCTGTATCTCTAGATTAAATCCACCTAAGGATAGTGCTTTATTGAGATTATGAAGATTGTTATTCGACTGATAGCTAGAACCCTCAATTGATTTTAAGCTTTCAATTTTTACTTTTTCTTTTTGCTCAAATCTTATATCGCAGGACTTAAATATTCCATTTACAAGAATTATGTGATTATGATCAAAATCACTAATTAAATCAATTTTCTTGTCAAATTTAAACACATCATTATTAGTAATTTGTTTAAAATTTTTGCTTATTATAAAGTTAAGATCACTAAATTTCCAATTTTCATCTTTTTTATTTGGTAGACCATTTTTTAAAAATAAATCAAAATTTTTTTTTCTTTCTAAAGCCTCTTTTTTTGAAGATGCAGATATTTTTTTTAAATCTATATTGAATAATTGTTCCATTATTTAAGATTTTCGTAACCTGTTTTCTCTAGTTCTTGACCTAAACTAGCAGAACCGGTTTTGATAATTTTTCCATTTGACAAAACATGAATAAAATCTGGTTTGATATAATCAAGAAGTCTTTGATAGTGAGTAATGATTAAAAACGCATTGTTTTTATTTTTATGGGAGTTAACTCCATCAGCAACTATTCTTAAAGCATCGATGTCTAAACCTGAGTCAGTCTCATCTAAAATAGCTAATTTTGGCTCTAAGAGCTTCATTTGAAGAATTTCATTTTTTTTTTTCTCACCGCCAGAGAAACCAACATTTAACTGTCTAGACAAAAATTTTTCTTCAATGTTTAATTCGGAGGCTTTTTCTTTAATTAATTTTAGAAGAGTTAAAGTATCTAACTCTTTTTCACCGTTAGCTTTCCTAATTGTATTTAATGAGGTCTTAAGAAAATTAGTTGTATTCACACCTGGAATTTCTAGAGGATATTGGAATGCTAAAAATATTCCTTTTTGTGCTCGCTCTTCTATAGGGATATCTTGCAAGTTTTTACCTTCGTACTTTAAGCTTCCACTAACCTCATAGCCATTTTTACCTGATAAAATATTTGCTAAAGTGCTTTTTCCGGAACCATTTGGGCCCATAATAGCATGTACTTCACCGGAATTTATTTCTAAATTTAACCCATTTAAAATTGACTTGTTGTTTACTGAAGCTTTTACGTTATGCAATTGTAACATTATCCAACGCTCCCTTCTAAACTAATGGAAACTAATTTTTGTGCCTCCACTGCGAATTCCATAGGGAGTTGCTGTAAAACTTCTTTACAGAAACCATTGACTATAAGGCTTACTGCTTCTTCCTGATTAAGCCCTCTCTGATTACAATAAAACAATTGATCCTCATTAATTTTAGATGTTGTGGCTTCATGTTCAACAGTTGATGATGAGTTTTTATTTTTTATATAAGGCACGGTGTGTGCTCCACATTTATTACCCATTAACAGAGAATCGCACTGTGTATAATTTCTAGAATTTTTAGCTTTAGCACCAATATCAACAAGCCCTCTATAAGTGTTATCAGCTTGGCCTGCAGAAATTCCTTTGGAAATAATTTTACTCTTTGTGTTTTTTCCTAAGTGAATCATTTTAGTGCCAGTATCTGCTTTTTGATGATTGTTCGTAATAGCAATCGAATAAAACTCACCTACAGAATTATCACCCTGTAAAATACAACTAGGATATTTCCAAGTTATTGCAGATCCTGTTTCAACTTGTGTCCATGAAATTTTAGAATTTTTACCCCTGCATGCGCCTCTCTTGGTCACAAAATTATATATACCACCAACTCCATCCTTATCACCTGGATACCAGTTTTGAACTGTTGAATATTTTATTTCTGCATCATCTAA
>TARA_B100000963_G_scaffold50553_1_pt1 | contig 16233 bp, 16 predicted proteins | sample TARA_B100000963 | Tara Oceans TARA_B100000963 (sample SAMEA2622097) | marine metagenome | biome: marine biome (ENVO:00000447); feature: surface water layer (ENVO:00002042); material: "saline water (ENVO:00002010), including plankton (ENVO:xxxxxxxx)" | depth 5 m | reverse complement strand
TTTTTATTGTTTTATAATATTCAAATACTTAACAACCAATCATGTAACACCTCTAAACCTTTTATTATATTACTATAATCACAGTTATTGTTTTCTACATCAATGTTTTTAATATCTACATATGAATAGCGTAATACTAATTCCTTTTTTATACCAAATACTGAGCCAGTTACAGTTATAAATCCCAATGTTTCTGCTAAATATTTATTCAATTGATCTGATGAATGTATATTTATATTTGCTAGTCTTGATTTATAATAATTAAAATCAAGTAAAAAGTACCACGCAGCACTAGAATCTGTGTATTTTAAATTCATAATTTTAAATTTTCCTTTACAGTAATCTGCTACTGAATTATACATCATTTTTTGAAATTTTATGCTTTTTACAACATCAGATGGAATACTTAATGCATTTACAGCAACATGTTGAAAAACTATAGAAGGACAAGAATAAATACTAGATGCTAATATTTTACACATATCGTATAATTTATTTAACATCTTCAATTCGTCTGGAAATTTTAACCAACCAAACCTATATCCTCCACTTGCAAAATTCTTTGATAAACTATTTCCTATTATTACATTATCATAATATACATGTGGACTATGCACTTGAGTCCAATTATGCCCAACATACTTGTATATTTCATCTGATAAAACTATACTATTATATTTTTTAAAAATCACACATAGTTTTTCTACTTCTTCATTTGTATATACTAGTCCAGATGGATTATTAGGGTTATTAAATAATACCATATGAGGAACTGTTACATGTTTTAACACACTTTCTAATAATGCAGGAGTTACCTTATAATCTGTATTAGGAATATCTATTGTTTTAATATTCAATATATTTGTTTGCTCTTTGTATGATAACCAATATGGAGTAAAATACAATATTACTCCATTCTTAAATACTTTCGAAAATGCAAGTTGTATTAAAAATAATAGTGGCTTTAATCCATTTCCAACTATTAAATTTTTACCTAAAATATTTTGCAAATCTTCTATTCCGGTAGATGAAGTATAGTGTTTAAGATGTGCATATTTTTTTAATGTCTCTATCATACATTTAGGTTGAGGAACCGGATTTTCTCCTAATCCACCATCATAAACTTCTAGATTTTTTGATAACCTATCGTTTTTTATTTGTTTTGCTAACAAAGTTTTACTAATTTCCATTTTTACATACATTATTACCAAGTTTTTAAATACATTATAAATAATAGAAAATTGAATTTTATTTTAAATAATAGGGATTTAGCATACCCATTAACTACACAAACATCTATTCTATCTATACAAATCACAAATTACTATACTATGGCTGCTATTGCAACTTCCAGTGAACATAAGTATCCTGTTATGAATAATAATAATTATATTGGTTTTACTAAAAATATTTCATATTCTGTGGATCAAAATAGGCAAGCTCAAGATTGGGCCACTTGTGGAGAAGTAGATGGAGAGTTTGAGTATATTATTGTAGCAGATTCTCACGGCCGGTGCAAAGGGAAAGGACACTTGTTTATAAAAAAATTTTCAAATATCGACTGGGGCACTTATCTCCAACAGGATGATTGGACCACACGGCTTCAGCGTGAATGTGAAGAGATTGAAGGAGTAGGCAGGACATATAACGCTGGAACAACTTTTACATGTATTAAAATTCATAAGGATTATTTCGATGTAGCTTGGATTGGAGATTCTACCGCAAAGATAATCTCATATCCTGGTGCAGACGACCCTGAAAAATCTTATATTATGTGGAAGACAAAAGACCATGATGCTAGAAATAAAGAAGACATTGCTCGTCTCGAGGAGCACTATAAGAGCACTGGTCCAAATAGAAAGTATCAGTTCCGTAATAAGTTTGCGTGGGACATTTACGCAAAAAATCCTACAACCATAGGCAATATTAAATCTAGACAGTTTAGTCTTCTTCACCATACTACGTATCCACTTATTAGAGACGGACTAAATATGACTCGTTCCTTAGGTCATGCGGGTGTGTATAGTATTCCTATGGGATTTGAAAGAGATGTAATTCCACGGGATCCAAATGGAAAATATAAGATTATTGCTGGAACGGATGGATTTTGGCAGGTAATGAGCGAACAAGATGAAAAGACTGTTAATGCTTCTCTACAAAATGGTGCTCCAGAACTATGTTCTATTGCCCGACAAAGATGGAATCAAGCTTGGACGCATGAACCACCTAATCCAGAACAACGTCAGGAAAATGTGAAACTTCCTAAGTGGAATCACGATGATGTTGGGGTAGCTGTTTGGCATAATTTCCAAAACTAATTAATATTAAAGTTAGAAAATTGAATAAATTTTTTTATTTTTTAGATGTAATATACAGACTATGACAACTCTCAGCGACAACCAAAAGCTCTTGGCTCTAACATTGGTTATAGAAACCATTATTAAACCTTCAAATAAATATTATAACCAGGCAATTACAAAAATTCAAAGATTTTGGAGAAGAAGATCAGGATATTATGGATTTACACCACTCTCAGAAAGAACTATTCAAAAAACCAGTTGGCGCTTTCATTATAGATATCATCATTTGGTTCCACCACCACTAATAAAGAGACAAATGCATTCTTGTGGTGGAAACTGTCTATCTCATCAACAAAGGAAAAGAGAAAACCTTATGCGTAAGGCATTTACAAAATTTTCAAAAGAAATAAATCAGCGTATGCGTGATACATTGGATTTTCCTTCTTTATATTATATGGCTCATCCTACAGAGTGTATATGCAACAATTATGAAAACAATCATACACTAGAAAATCAGTGGAAACTGACAAGGGTTGACGCTTTATGGGCTAGTCCTATAACTAGAAAAAGACTGTCTAGGCTACAGCGCAATAAAATTTATTTAACACTGGCTCAAGACAATATTAGTTGGGTTACAAGAAATATTATGATTAACTTCTTGAAATCCAAAAATATAATTACTTAGATTTATCATTTTCCAATATGCATTCTAAATATATATCTCCACGTAATGTGGAATCATATGTATGTGTATCATTAATTTTCAATATTCCTTCGTTTCGCTTAATAATAACTTGTTTTTCTTTAGTAATTTTTAATTCATTACTCATTATTTTGATTTTTTTATTATTACATATATTAACTTCATAATAACCATTTTCAAACAAGTCATTTATATTTATTTTAGACAAGAAGTAAATGTTATTTCTATCATCAATCCAACAATTTTTTGGGATTTCTGGTTCACATTGAATTATTAAATCTTTATCATGGAGAGAAAAATGTAGTTCGTGATGCCATAAAGGAATATAGTATTCTTTTTCATCAAATGTTAATTTGTAAATATTATCATTGAATAAATCATCAAGCTCAGGATTAAGTAATATGATATTATCACCTATACATTTTTTTTGCAATATTGTCTTATATCTTTCTAATAATTCTTTATCTACTAAACCATAATCATTTAAAAACTTATATACTTGTATTGATCTTTCCTTAGATAACTTCTTAAAAATTTCAACAGATAATCTAGAACAATCTTTAAATATTCCAGTTATGGAAGTATCTACAAATAAGTTATCCCAATTTTGTTCTGGAGAGAAATATTTTACAACAATCCTGATTAATTCAGTATATTCAATATCTTCATCCAAACTTTCTGTGGTTTTTCTGTCCGTTCCATTTAACAAGTCAAAGGCATCTTTTACTTCTTTAAATTTCTCTCCATTATCTTCTTTATATTTATCTGGATGATATTTGAGAGCCATCTTATAATATGCTTTCTTTCTCATATCATATGTATGTTTTTCACACAATTTTAATACACTACACGCTTTCTTGTAATCCATGTATTTCTATACATAAATAAAAGATGAATCTTTCTAAATGGTAAATTGGTCTATAATTATTATTGTAAAGTTTTAAAAAATTGTGCAGTTTTGAAAATACTTTATCTATATGATTTTCCTTTAAATAACCTTCTTTTATTAGTTTTTTTATAATATTAAATGTAAAACTATGAACGTCTAGATTATAAATAAATATTTCATATAATTTATCCCTTAGTTCTAGAAATTTAATAGTTTGAAAGTGAATGATATAATCAAATATTTTGTTAACTATTTTTTGATCCAAGTTATTAAGATTATATATTCTGGATTTTAAGTTTTTAATGTTTTTAATTGTAGATAATTCTTGATTATTAAATTGTGATTTATTTGTTACTTTGATATAATTACTTTTTGTAGGTCTTTTAATAGGAACAATCATACAGCGATTTAATATATTATTTGGAACAAAACTTACACTTTCAGTAAGAATAATGTAAACAAGATTTAGATTTTTATGTTTTAAAGTTTGCATATAACTATAAAATATTTCTAGTAGTTCACTATGAATACAATGAAAATTTTTACATAGTATTATACCTGAACCATTAGGTCTACTTGATAAAACATCTAAAATGTGATAATATAAATCATTAAAAACTAATTTAGCTTTGCATCCTAATAAAGACATATCTATTTCAAAATGAATATCACTAATTTTAAAAATAAAGTCACTTTTTGAATCAAAATTAAAATTCATCTTACGTTCAAATCTTAGATCAGTAGGACTAAAATTTTTTATATAATTTAATGCTTGTGTATATTTACCTGTTCCAGAAGGTCCATACAATATTAAATTATTTGTATTTTTAATATCAATATTTGTATTATCTAATAAGGGTAATATTTCTTTATGCATATTAAATTTTTTACAATTTTGTATGTATTCTTCAAATTTACTAGATTGATATTTCATTTATATTAATTATTGAACTATATTTAATACTTAAAACTTTGTATATATTTTTATTTAATGGAAACGAATAGTGAAAAATTTTCTAGATTAATAGAAGAAAAGAAAGAAAAGTATCCTAACATTTGTAAATTATGGAAACATCACGTTCTTGAAAAAAAAGAAATATATAAAAAGACAATTGAAAAGGCTATACAAGTATTAGAAACTATAGAGAGTAAAAGTAATAAAGACTTATCTATGGATACAATCGCTTTTTTATATTTTTTATTTCAAGAAGATATACCACAATAATTGTGTAATAATGGTTTAAATATAAATGATTATAATTATTTAATATGAATTTAGCTATAAAAACACATGAGTTTGATCCACATAATATTATAATATCTGAGAAAACAAAAAATAATGTTATGAATGAAAGCGACTTTTATAGGTTAATATGGAGTAATGAGAATTGTTCTACAAATGGTATATTTATTTATTTTAATTTACAAAAGGTTAGAATAGAAAAATATTTCAATAAAATAAAATGTGTATTTGAAGACAATAAAGATAATCAAAACATGATAACATACATAAAATCTATTGAACGGTTAATATTAAATAAATTTAAGAATAATAATAATAAAATTATGAGTAGAAGAATATACGAACAATTAGAAAATGGATTTATAAAATTATATCCACAAAATGAAAATATAATTTATAAAGAGTATAGTAATTTAAAATTTCTACTGAAAATATCTGGTATTTGGGCTTCAAACGATAACAATAGTTTTGGGTTAACATTTCGATTTTTTATAATTAACAATCAGTTTTAAGATATTCTAATATTACATACATTTGTGATATTGCTACAGTAGATAATATTGCAGCTAAAATAAATCCTGGAACTAAAGCAGGATTACTACTTTTATTTTCACCTAAAACAATTTTTTTAACTTGTTTATACCATACAAAACTTTGTCCTAAAATCATTACAGCAGCCATTGTGCTAAATGTATTAAATAATCCAGGAATACTATTACTTGTATACAAGTAATTACCGTGTTTAATATAAATGTAAATTAGAACAGCTATTTGTATGCAAATAAGAATAGCAGGTAAGCATTTTGTTAAAGCATAAATAATGACTTTAAATAAATATTTAAATCCATTCATTAACCCTGTAACTGAACCTGTTCGAATACTTTTAAGTCCAGCCAATAGTACCATAAAGAAGGAGAAAAATATTGCTAAACCAATAAGACCATAACTAACAGCTTCGCTATATTCGTGTCTTATCATACTTCTGGAGAGAAAAAACCATAAAACTCCCATAAATCCAATTGCACTTATACCGTAAATAAAATAATTCATATTGAGAGAACCATAGTCACTTACGCCACCAGATTTAGACTTTACAACTTTTGCTTGTACTACAGGAATAGGTTTTGCTACAGGAATAGGTTTTGCTACAGGAATAGGTTTTGCTACTGGCGCCGCTTCTAGTGATTTATCACTAGGTCCAGCAGCTTCAATTTCAGGTCCATCATATCGCCCACCCTTCATCTTGCTTTTTAATTTTCTATTTTTTCTAAATTTACGTTTATTAGGCATATTGTTATATATATTTAGTTATTATTTTTTAATTCTTCTATTTTTCTCTCCAAATTATTTGATTGTAAAAGTAATAATGGAATTAATTGAATATAATCTATACTTTTAATTCCTTTATTGTTAGTATTTACCAAATTAGGGTATATCTTTTCCATTTCTTGAGCTATAAAACCAAATGTTTTTTTTTCTTTATTATTTAAATTATATGATTTAGGAATTATATGTTTTAACTTGTCTAAATGTTGTATCTCTTGTTTGCTTAGCGATTTAATGCTATTCTTAAGTCTTACATCACTATTAACATCAAAAGAAGCAGCTTCCATTGTTGATGTTGTTAAAACTTTTTTATTTGTAAATAATGTTGTTGAGGTTTCACCCCATTGACGTATCAAATCTCCTCCACCATTATTGCCTACTGCTCCATTATTGTTATTATTAAAAATTGTATTTGAACTAGTATTCCAACTTTTAAAACCAGACATTTATATATTACGTCAATTTAAAAAAAATATAGTATTTTTTTATAGTAGTATGAATAACTCTTTTAACACACATAATAATCATGCATTGATTCAAAGACAGCAAAATTATGTTTTGGAGAAAAAATTAGTAGCAATTCACTCTGAAGACAGAGATTTTACACAGTTTCCTAATAGTAATCATTTTTCAATTGATATTGGTGAAGCTATGACCAATGTTGAATCCGTCAGATTAGTTAGCTATGCATTTCCAAATAATTGTTATAATATTTCAACATCATATCAAAATACAAAATTAACATATGATTATAATAGGGAATATATATTTGATACAAGTTCTGTTCCTGAAAAACCCACACAATCAATGGACGACCAGCTTTCTGGGGGCCAACCAGGTGTTCCTGGATTTGTTGGAGATTACAGATTAGGTATGTTTCAATCTGTATTAGAACAATTATTTCCCGGTATCATAAGACCATTCCGCCGTCCAGGTGGTGGAGGTGTTGGTGCAACAATTGTAGATCCAGATCCAACTTACTTTACACCACAACCACCAGCTGTTATTTCAGATTTTGAAACGGATTGGTTACAAGATTTAAGAGGAATGATTTATACAAGTATTTCCCCAGCAGGTGTAGCAGCTGGAGATGTTCCTTCACCTAATTTTGGCGAATCAGGCTTACCAAATGATGTTGATGTTTTTTATGAAAATAATAATTTAGATTGGGTATCTATTAAAGCACTATTACCTGTTGTATCTATAACTCCTAATGCTGCTTGGCCCGACAACATTGATGGATGGAGGTCGGCTAATCCTGTTCCTGAATTAGACTGGACTGGAAGATTTAAATTACAATTTTCCATAAAAAATAGCACTATCACTATTCCAGAAGGAGCATATAGTCCTGCTAATTTAGCTTTAGCAGTGCAAAATAAAATGAATGAACAGATAGAGTCTATTACAAATACAATAGGACACAAATTTGTTAATAATGGATTTTTAACTAGTGATAGAAATAGACTAGGAAGAACTAGAGACCCAGAGCAACCTGGTGGGTTTGGAGGCATTCAACCCGCACAAACTACTTGTCCTTATTATAATTCATTATCTCCTTGGTATTCAGATCCATCATTACTTACAACCTTTAGACCTATTGTTGTTAGATACGACCAACTCACTAACAATTTATTAATTGGGGCTACAGAAGGTAATTTTTCAATTATAGGAAATGATGAAATTAAGTATACTTTTGATAAATGCAGTCCAAACAAGTTTATGTTTAATCAATATACTAAATGGGGACTACCTTATTATATGGGGTTTAATAAAAAAATTTATGACTCAATTGATTTAGACATAGATAATGATATTACTTTAAATGTTGGCTCTGATACAGATGTTATATTAGACTTACAAGGACAAGCAGTTAAAAATTCATTTCTATCTCAGATAGGTGGATTAATTATTTATACTAACATTAATAATACTTGGGTTGCTCCTACTGGAGGAGGAGATATTGTTTTCTACGAACAGGGACTACCACTTCCTCCTGCTCCAACAGGAGTTGATGCTGAAAGTTATTTTAATACTAATAGAATAGTAAGTATTTTAAGTTCTCCAAATAATGTTAGTTTAATGGGTGAAGACTGTCTTTATATGGAAATGGAAAAATTTAATAATATTAATGAGATTTATCCATTTTCAGAGAGAACAAATACCATGTATAATTGTGATTATGGACATAAAAGTGATGCAGCATTTGCTATTATACCTTTAACACAAACTCCATTTGGAACAGAACTTGGAAATAGAAATTCAATGAATACAAATGTTTTTATGAGTGAACCTCCAATAAAAAATATTAATAGATTAGAATTTAAATTTCGTTATCACGATGGAAGATTGGTAGATTTTAAAAATCTTCCCTTCAGTTTTGTATTAGAGTTTAATATGCTTAGAGACGAACAAGCACGTAATAAAGTTATAAGAGTTCCTCATTTGTATTAAAGTTGTTCCATTACCCAAGATACAGTTACATCTTCAATAGTCTTTCCCTTCATATTTATAAATCGTGGTTTTTTCATCTTATCTGTTTTATAAAACACATAAGGTCCATATTTACCTTTTCTAATAGATATACTATCATTTAATTGTTTTAATATTGAACTATTTGAAGACTTTCCTGATTGTAGAAATGGAATTACATCTTCTAAAGTAATATTATCTTCAGTTTTATTTGTTTTTACAGATATATTTTTTCCACCTACTGTTACATACAATCCATATTTACCATTTTTTAATACAACTTCCTCATTTTTATATCTACCCAATACATTCTTTTTATAAGCAGTCTGAACTATATCTTTCAATTTATATTCACCTCGTTTTAATTTTTCAATATCTATATTTTTCTTTACTGATTTGAATTTTAGTTTTTCTCCTTCTTTATAAGCAATAACAGGACCATATTTCCCTATCATATAAGTATGTTTATCATCTATTTTTATCGTTAATTTTTCTTCACCTTTTATTTCTTTTGCTAATGTTTTAATTTGACTGTTACATTCATCACATAATGAATGCCATATTTTTTCTCCCTTAGATATTTTATCTAAATCATCTTCCATATTTTTTGTATAGTCATAATTAAATAAGTCGTCAAAATGTTTTTCTAAAAATTCATATACAACTATACCAGTAGGTGTTATTACTAATTTATTTTTTTCATTTCCAAATACTCTTTCACTTTCATTTTCTTCCAATTCATCACCAACTAATTTAAAATCTATGCATTTTATTTTTTTTCCTTCCACATTTTGTTTTTTAACATAATTTCTATCTTGAATCTTAGAAATTAAACTTGAAAATGTAGAAGGACGCCCTATTCCCTTTTTTTCTAACATTTGAACTAACCGCGCTTCTGTGTAATTTTTCTTTAAATCCTTCAATGTAACCTTACTAATAATTTCCTGATATTCAACAACTGTATTTTTTTTTATTTTTAAAAGATCACTATAAATTGTATTTGTTTCTTCATATCCAGAAACTGCTTTCCATCCAGGAAATACAACTTGTTCCTCACTATGCTTATATGTATGTTTTTCAGGTGCGCTTACCTTTGCTGTAATAGATAAATATTTTGCAGGAGCCATACAACTTTCAACTGTATTTCTCCAAATCAAATAATATAATTTTGCTTCCTTTGCACCTATCTTACCCTTTTCAACCATTTTTTCTACCTCAACATTTGTAGGTCTAATAGATTCGTGTGCTTCTTGAGCGTTATTTTCTTTCTTCTTCTTTTTAGATTTTTTCTTTTTCTTCTCTTCTGCTTCCTTTCCAATTGTAATACTGTTTATGTAAGGACTTACATAACCTTCGCCATACTTACCCCTAATAAATTTACTGGCCTTATCTGTAAATTCCTTACAATATTTGACACTATCTGTTCTCATATATGTAATATGACCTCCTTCATACAATGTTTGTGCTAGTTTCATTGTTACTTTTGGACTATATCCAAATTCATTGCTAGCCTTCTGTTGTAATGTTGAAGTAGTAAATGGTTTTGGCGCCATTTTAGTTGAATTTTTTGGTTTTGTAACACTATACTTATGTTCGAATTCAGCACTAGCTTCGAGAAAATCTCCCATCTCATCTTCGTTAGTGTGATTGTGATTCAAAGTATAACTTAAATCTAGGAATTTTGCCTCTGTATTATAAACTTTCCGCCCAGGAGATTTATTAATTTCCTGTTGTTGCTCGTAAACAAGTCTTAATGCGGGTGTCTGACATCTTCCAGCACTTAAACTAGTTTCGCTTTTTCTACTAATATGTTTCCATAAAATAGGACTAATTGTATATCCAACCAAAAGGTCTAATACTTGTCTAGCTAATTGAGCGTTTACAGTATGCATATTTACAATTGTAGGATTATTAATTGCATTTTGAATAGCAGGTTTTGTTATTTCATGGAAAATGATACGTTTAGTGGTAGTTAGGTCTAAAGCAAACATTTTACAAATATGCCACGCAATTGCTTCTCCTTCCCTATCATCATCTGTTGCTAATATCACTTCATCTGCATTTTTAATATGTTTTCGTAATTGTGAAATATATTTATTTTTACTTGGTATAGCAGCAAATTTAACCGAAAAATTATTATCGTAATCAATACTTTTTAATCCATTTTCTATTTGTCTAATATGACCAAAACTGGCTACACACTTGTAACCATTTCCAGCATATTTTGCAATTTTATCAGTTTTTGCCGGGGATTCACAAATTAAGAGTTTCATGATATAAATTTAATAAAATAGCATCTTATTAAATCAATTTTAAACATTTAAATTAAGTTTTTTATATTGTTCCCATGTTAGTTTAGCTTTTCTATTAATAGGTTTTTTCTTTCTTTGTCTTTCACGCTTGGCTTCTTCCTTTTTATCTTTTTTTAATGCACTATCAATATATAATTTCTTTAATATTTGTCCTACTTTAACAGATGCTTCATGTTGATCTAATTCACCATCTTCTACTGCTTTAAGAGCATTTACAAATTGACCCAAAATTTTAATATCTAATTCATCCTTTTTCAACTTATTAAATAAATTAAAATAATGCGTAAATAGCCAATTACACTGAGTATCAATCATTTTATATAGAGTATTTTTATCTAATCTAGTATATCGTCTTTTTATATCTAGCATAATAGAAATTTGTTCTTTAATTTTAGAACTGTGTTTAAGTTTTCTAATTTTATTAGTATTATCATCTGCGTCACTTTCCTTTAACAATTCGTTGAATTTTAGACGAGTTTCATCATCTATTTTAAAACTACTCATTATATTTAGTTTATTATTTTATGTATTTATATATTTTTATTTCGTATATATATAATGCGAAATAATATTCGTTTAAAAATTAGAGATTTAGTTAGAAGAGGAGGAAGTAAAGGATATCAGTTAAAAATAGAATCTCCAAAAGTTAGTGCAACAAGTGCAGCTGATAAAGTAAGTGGAAATATTGCAAAGCAGGCCAAAATGGATGCTGAATTGGTAGAAATGAATAAAAAATTAGCAGGAGGAGGAGTGGTTGTTCCACAAATGCAACAGGCTGGATCTAGTGGAAATGGATCAATTACAACCCAAATTGGAAGTGCTTTAAAGGCAAACGCTGATGGAGAGTATGACACAAAAGTTCTGAATGCTAGTGAAGCAGAAGCAGCAGCTAAGAGTTCAGTTGGAGGTAGAAGGCGTAGAAAAACCAGAAGAAAAAGAAGAAAAAAGAAAAGAAAAAGCAAGAAGAAAAGAAAATCACGCAGAAAATCTAAAAAAAGACGTAGAAAAAGTAAAAAAAGAAGAAGATAATTATATTAAAATATAAAAAATAAAAATAACATTATATTTTAATATGAAGTTAAAAGATATAGCATATGTTGTTTTAATTATTATTGCATTTGGAATATTACATTTAACTGGTTTCATTATGCTTAGATTAAAAGAATTAGAAGAAAACTGGCCTAAACATAGATGCAATCCGGCAACAATGCCTTTTGCAAGTTATTTAGGACACGACCCTATTGCAAATTTCACATATTGTGTAGGAAATATTCAAAAAGATCTTATGGGTTTCTTTTTAGAACCATTACAATATGTGTTATCAATGGTTGGTAAATTAGGAGAATGGATTTTATCAAGATTAAATTTGTTAAGAGAATTTTTTAATATGTTTCGACAGTTTCTTAATACAATGGTAGGAGATATTTATGGAATGTTTGTAAATGTTCTAATTCAAGTTCAAGGTTTAGTAATAAAATTAAAAGATACAGTTATGAAATTAGTTGGTATTTTAATGACTTTTATGTATTTAATTCAAGGCGCAATGATGACAGGACAGAGTATAAATAAAGGCCCAATAGGATCAACTCTTAGAGCAGTTTGTTTTCACAAGGATACTTTAGTTACTTTAAAGGATGGTTCTACAAAAGCAATGAAAGATATTAAATTAGGAACTATTTTAGAGAATGGTGCAGAAGTATACGGTGTTTTAACATTAAAGGGAGATAGTAATAATCCATATTATAAAATTTGGAGTGATAAATTAAATCGCCATATTTTTGTCACAGGAGAACATAAAATTTTGGTTGATAATAGAAAGAAAAATGATATTGAAGGGTTTAGACCGGTTAGGGAAGTTAATTATGCATTGAAAACTGATATTTGTGATGAAGAATTAAGTTGTCTAATAACATCCACTCATAGAATTCCGATAGGAGAATACATATTCTGGGACTGGGAAGATTAATTTATTAGAATATTATCCATTTATATATTAATGGACACTATTCCCGAAACATTTAATAATTATTTTACAAGATTATATAACAAAAAAACATATTTAGATAAATATGGAGGTTCTGTGGTTGCTACTGCCGTTTCTTTACTTATCTTTTTTTGTATTTTTTCATTTTTTTACGTGCAATCAAAAATGGATCCAATAAGACAAAATTGGGCTAATGAAAGATGTAAGCCTGAAGTCATGCCTTTTGCAGGATTAATTAATGCTCCAAAAGGTACATCAAAAATGGCTTATACTGCCGAAAATTTTACTAAATGTACCGTCGGTATTTTAAGTGAGATAGTTCAATACTTTACATATCCTTTATATTATACTAGTGATTTAGTTAGTAGTTTTTATTTAATGCTTATGAAAGTCGTTCAAGCATTTAGAACATTAGCTTTTTATTTGAGAATGCAAGTAATGAAAATGATAGAATATATAGTTGCTAGAATTTATAATGTTATGATTCCAGTTCAGCGTATGTTTATCAAATTAAAAGATACACTTAAAAAAACAGAAGGTATAATGGTAACTGGATTATATACTGTTTTTAGCGCGTATTTAGCAGTTAAAGCATTTGTTGGTTCCTTTCTCCAATTGTTAATTATTGCATTAATAATTTTAGTAGCAGTTATCATTGCTTTATGGATATTACCATTTACTTGGCCTGCTGCTGCCGCTTTAACAGTTTTCTTTGTTTTAATATCTATCCCAGTAGCAATTATTGCTGGTTGGATGGTCCATATTTTAAATATTCAAAGTAGAAGCGTTCCTAAAAAACCAGGGTGTTTTGATAAAAATACAAAAATAGCAACAAAAGATGGTTTAATATCTATTTGTAACATAAAATTAGGCACTATACTTGAAAATGAAGATAGAGTTACTGCTACTTTTAAAATAGCTAATAGCAATGATATGTATAAATTTAATAACATTGTAGTTAGTGGAAGTCATAAAGTTTTACACGACCTAAAAGGATGGATTTTTATTAAAGACCATCCAGATAGTATCAAAATAGAAAATTATTATGAACCTTACATATATTGTATTTCCACTGAAACCAAAAGAATAAATATAGGTAACTATAAATTCTTAGATTGGGATGATATTGAACCTATTGATGTTATAAAGTTGAAAAATTTAGATTATTTACATACCTATTCTCCCTTAAGTGATATACACAGATATTTGGAGTCCGGAATTGATGGAAATAGTTTGATAGAATTAGAAGACGGAAATGATATTAAATTAAAAAACATTCAGATTAATGATGTTTTACGGGGTGGAGAAAGAGTAATAGCAAAAGTCGAAATAGACACTAAAAATATTTCTTATATAAGAAAATATAAATTTGGAGATTTTGAAATAATAGGTGCTCCAAACATACATATTTGTGATACTGATTTAGGAAATTTTAATACGTTAGATAAATTTGGTAAAGTTTTAACCGATAAAGAAAAATTATATCATTTAATTACTGATACTGGATTTTTTATGGTAAATGGATTTAAAATTAGAGATTATAATTCTGCAATTGAAAATATTTTAGACGTAAGAGATAAATTATATGCTCTCTCTTAATTTTTATCTATGAATTATGTATAATATGGAAATTAAAGTTCTTGGATTTAAAGCTAGAGTAGAAGTTATCGTAATTTCAGTCGTTATAGGAATGTTATTATGTTCTCATTTAATTTGTGGTTGTGCCACTCTAGAAGGAATGGAAGTTGCCGGCGCAGCTATTGGTTACAAAATGAATAATGGAGTTCATACTGATAAATATGATCCTAAAGTTAATATGGCTGAAGTCACTGGTGGAGATCGACTTGCACCTGTTGTTCCTCTTCCTGAAGGTCAATTATTTATGTGGGCCAATAATGAATTTAGCGGAAAGTGTTGTGAAAACTCAAATGTAAGTGGTGGAAATGGCTGCGCTTGTATTACAAAAGAACAAGCTTGTTATTTAAATTCACGTGGTGGTAACAGAAGCTCTGATAGCGAATTTTAAGTATAATATTAGTATTTAATCTAGTAATATTATATAATATGCATGATATTAACAATAAACAAAGTTATAAAGGAGCAGGAAATGTTCCAAAGAGAATATCTAACATTCTATCAGGAAGAAGTAGTTTACCCTTTGCTCAGCTTTTCAATAGTAGAAATAATGAATTTAATAAATTAGCAAAACTTTATAATATAAAATTATTTACTTCTCCAGAGTTGCCTGAATTTTTAAAAAAATTTAGAGAAGGCCCAAAATTAGATGGTACTAATGGTTTTATAACAACAAGTATTACTTATTTACACAGAGGTGATTTTGGGATTGTTACTGCGAAAGAAGAAGAAGGAAATGACCAACAGAAACATAATTTAATAGAAGGAGACCCAGATTCATTAGCTGTAACTTTTAGAAGTTTTTTTCCATCATCTGAAACTTTATCTCAGTATTCTGGTCCATATGAAAACTACACTTCAGAAGCAGTTCCTGATAAAGAAAAACAATTAAGAGAATTTATTTATAAAAGTGGTATAATAAAAAAAAAAGACATTTTTTACATTTTAAATTATAATCTTCTTTCTAGCTTTTCAACGCAGGATAGACTAGATATGATAGTAGCAGCTTCAGTAGAGGCTAGTTATTCTGGAAAAGAATACACAGACTCAAATGATAAAGACGGAGACGACGTTAGTGGAAAGTTTGTTTTCTGGCCTGGTGGTCCTAGTGGCATTTCACAGAACAATTATACATTTGCGGAATGTATGACATTTTTGTTAACTTATTTAGAATTTTATATATTTTTTCCAGAAAATAGAAAATGGGAGTATAGAATTCCCAGAACTGCAACTCGCGAAGCTATTACTTTACCATATTGGAGAGATATTATAGAAAAACTAGGAAAGACTGGAAATAGATCTGATTTAAGAGCTGAATTATTTGAAAAATTTTATAATACATTTCAAGAAAAATTAAATAATATAAAATCAG
>TARA_B100000963_G_scaffold188125_1_pt1 | contig 16241 bp, 16 predicted proteins | sample TARA_B100000963 | Tara Oceans TARA_B100000963 (sample SAMEA2622097) | marine metagenome | biome: marine biome (ENVO:00000447); feature: surface water layer (ENVO:00002042); material: "saline water (ENVO:00002010), including plankton (ENVO:xxxxxxxx)" | depth 5 m | reverse complement strand
TTCACTCCAATTGACTGCTTGTTCCGATTGATCATCGAATAGATAGCGCTCAGACCATTTCGGCTGGCACCCAATCCGCGTATGCCATCTCCCCACCCGGGAGGCTCAACTTTGATAACGGACGCGCCTTGATCGGCCAGTATCACGGCAGCCATCGGCCCCGAGACAACCGAGGAGAGATCCAGAACCTTTATTCCGGTCAAAGGGCCCCTCTCAAAGTCCGTGTTTTTTTCCGGTGTCAAAAAAGATCTCCGATTTAAACGTCTTTCACTCTATCAAATTTGATAATACGAGGTGTTATTATCTCTACTACACTAAGATTTAACTCTAAGCAGCATACGGTCTGCGGAATATATTGATATGAAAAACAGAATATTTTTTCTCTGCGCCCTGTTCCCTCTAATACTCTCCGGTTGTAGCGATCCGATCGAATCGAAGGGCTCGGTGAACATCGATGACTGGTTTGACGAACGATACGAGGAGGAGCTTCAATTTTCTCCTATTGAACTCTCCTTTCTAGGAAGAAAGGACCAAAACGATCGCCTTGACTCGATGACCTTTGAGAGTTTCGTTGAGCATCTCGAATGGAAAGGAAGGAGCGTCGAGATGTTGCAGTCTCTCTTTGACTATGAGGCATTGACAGATCAACAACAACTTTCTGTCGATGTCTGGGTCTACCAGTACGAGCAAATGCTAAAAAGCAAAGATTTTTTCCTTAATGGTCTGACCTTCGATCAGATGAATGGACTACAGAGCTTCTTGCCAACCTTTCTCATTAACTTCCATCAAGTCGATTCAGAGGCAGATCTCTTCGCTTATGTATCAAGAATTGAGGACGTAGAGACCAGGGTGGATGAAGCACTGGAAATAGCGAAACAATCATCAGCCAACGGTGCAATCACTCCAGTATTCGCTCTGGACGGCGTTATCGAACAATCCGAGGCAATAATTACGGGTCGACCATTCCAAAACAACGGCAGAGACAGCGATATTTGGGCCGATTTTAAGGCGGAGATCTCGACGCTCGAAAAAGCTAAGCTCATTGACTCATCCCGCGCTGAAGAGATGAAAATCAAAGGCGAGAAAGCCCTAAAAGAAAAATTTATGCCTGCCTACGAAAAAATTATCGCTTGGGCAGAGCTGGAGAAAGATAAAGCTCCCGAAATCTCCACTGGTGTTGGAGGACAACCAAACGGAAAAGCCTACTACGAACACCGATTGGCTATGCAAACGACAACGCAACTGACAGCAGAGGAGATACATAAAATCGGCCTGGCTGAAATCAAACGTTTGCGAGGAGACATGCTAGCCATCATGGACGAAGTCGGCTTTAAAGGGTCGCTACAGGATTTTTTTCAAGAAGTAAGGACTGGGGAGTGGAATTATTACCCTGATGATGACTCTGGCAGGCAGCGGTACATCGATGATGCAACCAAAGCCATCGACAACATTGCCAGTTCACTCCCGGATTACTTTGGGCTATTACCGAAGGCAGAGCTAGTCGTTAAACGAGTGGAGCGCTTTCGGGAACGTGATGGTGCCGCACAGCATTATTACCCCGGAACACCGGATGGAACTCGACCCGGAACCTACTACGCACATTTATCCGACATGACTGCCATGCCAAAAAATCAGTTAGAGGTCATCGCTTATCATGAAGGGCTTCCAGGACATCATATGCAGATTTCTATTGCTCAGGAACTTGAAGACATACCCAAATTCAGAACGCAGGCAGGTTTCACGGCGTACAGTGAGGGTTGGGCCCTATACTCAGAGGCTCTAGCGACTGAAATTCCAGGGACCTATCAAGATCCTTATAATCGGTTTGGGCAACTTACTTCAGAGATATGGAGGGCTATTCGATTAGTGGTTGATACCGGGCTCCACTCGAAAGGCTGGACAGAGCAAGAAGCGATTGATTTCTTTATGGAAAACTCACCAGAGCCGCTAGAAAGTGTAGTCTCCGAGATTCAACGGTATATCGTTATGCCCGGCCAGGCAACTAGCTACAAGATTGGCATGCTAAAGATTCAAGAACTACGAAAGCGAGCAGAAGAATCACTAGGAGATAAATTCAGCCTAAAAACTTTTCACGACAAAATACTCGGAGGCGGCGCCCTTCCGCTTCCCTTGCTCGAGAAAGTGATCGACCGTTGGATTGAGCGAACGCTCTCAGGCTAGACATACGAAGGCGGCCAAGATCAAGATCTACATCACCAATTCGGTCATAGCGGGATTAACTCTGATCTGTTTGGGTATTTTTTTTTCACGTCCTTTGCTAGCAGCGCCTTTTGGGGATCTCTGGAAACATTGGGATACCAGTAACGAAAAGAGCCTATCGAGTGTCGATCACTCGGATTGGCAGACCATCCTAGATCGGCATTTGTACTCCAGTAACGACGGTATAAACCGAATGGATTATCAAAATTTCGATCCAGAATCGAGGACTCTGCTGAAGACCTATTTGTCTCGGATGGCGCGGATCGTGCCTACCGATCTTAAAAAAAGAGAGCAAAAAGCCTTCTGGGCAAACTTATACAACGCGCTAACGGTTGATCTTGTACTAAGCAATCCGAAGAAGAAAACAATCAAAAAAATGGGCAAAAAGCTACTGTCTTTCGGACCTTGGGATGATGAGGTAATCACGGTTGAAAACACGAAGATCACATTAAACGACATCGAACATCGTATTTTGCGCCCGATATGGCGAGACCATCGGATACACTTCGTACTTAATTGTGCGAGCCTTGGCTGCCCCAACCTAAGTCAAACGGCACTTACATCTGAGAATATTGAAGAGCAAATGAGTACCGCTGAAAGGTTATTTTTGAATGACCCTCGAGGGGTAAAAATCGCGGGAGGGAAACTTATATTGTCGAGTCTGTTCGACTGGTACCAAGATGACTTTGCTAGCTCTGAAAAGGAGCTCATAAGTTATATTGCATCCAAGAACCCGATCATTGGTGAAATCCAAAACCCAAGTGAGTATCGGATCGAATATCGATACGACTGGGGTCTAAATTCATGGATCACTGATGGAACGCGCTGAAGATCTTTTTTTTACGTCGCCACCTTGGGCGGGAAGAAGGAAAGAAAAATACAAACTTGGCCTTCATCCTATATCCCGGGAGGACTGGTTTTCACAACCTGTTTCGGCCGAGGTGGCACAACATAAGAAAGAGCTTCTTGACAAAAATTATGATCAGGTTGTCGCGGTTGCCGATGATGGTTCTGCAGAATTGGCACTACTGAATTTTCTGCCCATTAAAAAACGTCTGTACACTGACGCAATCGCAGACATGGCTCTTCAGGTACAGGACGATCTTTGTATTATGGAAGTTGGCGGTCGACAAAGACTGGTGGCGGCATGCGTTTGTTCTCCTAGTTATTGGAACTTGCGAGACAAAATCGGGAAATCAATGAGGCTGATACATGAGAGCGTTCCCACTCTCAATCACAAAGTTGGAAACACAATCGAACGGTTTTTCAAACGGTGCGCCCCTGAGAAACCATTTGAGAGAAGGAATTGGTTTATTCACGGCACCGATCAAAGATTCAACCTAAGCCCAGAAGATCTTCCTGAGAGCCATCCGCGGAACTGGTTTATACGCTCAGAGAGAGAAACAGTGTGTAAGTTGGATGAAAACTTTCTTCTTTTCACAATTAATACCGAGTTCTACCCTTTAAAAGCGATCTTTGATTATGAACAAGCCAGGAGCGACCTCGTGGCCGCCATAGATGCTCTAGACATTAATCAGAAGGAGTATTTTGGGGGACTGAATAAGTGCCTTAAGGTCCTATCCTACCTTGATACTGCCAACTCTCGACAGTCTTAGGACCAGAAGATGACCCATCATCATTGCCGCGAGAGATAGAACGGAATAGCAGGAAAGCGGTATCAGCAAGAGAGACGCGCCCTTCGAATATTCAGGCGAGACTTCTCCAAGCAATACCACGAGAAGTGGTAGCAAAAGGAGTCGTACCACCTCTGCAGCCTTTGCCCATCTTTCTGCTTGCAAAACAAAGCCATGAACAATCATCGTTGCTAGTAGGATCCAAAAGAATATGACAACTATTTCGCGGGGTAACATATTTTGATTTCCCAAAAGCATTAGCCCTGCTCCAGTGATAAGCCAGAGCTGGAAAAAGCAGTACAGTCCATCGAAGCGACTGACTGCCGGATCAAACTTAGCGAGGTTCTTCCCATCTTCTATTTCTTCATAGAAGTGATTATCGCCGTTAGGGATCCAAGCAGGAGCCTTGAACCAAATCAATATTTTCTGCACACCCCTGGCAGACAGGCTCAATCTCAATGTTTCCCACCAAACATGCAGATTTGCCCAGAGCGGATTCCAACTTCCCAGCTGTTTGGTAATACCATACCGACAGGGATCGGCTTCACTTTCAACCGCGAATGTGCCGAAAAGTCTATCCCATATAATGAAAACCCCTCCGTAATTCTTATCCAGATAGTCTGAGTTTATAGAATGATGCACACGATGGTTGGAAGGTGTTACTAATATGTAATCCAACCACCCCAATCGACGGATATGTTCGGTATGGACCCAAAACTGATAAACCAAATTCAAACTACCTACACTAACCATTACTTCCACAGGCGTTCCTACAAGGTACATCGGCAGGTAAAACAAGAATCCGATATAGTCAGTGCTTGTCTGTCGCAGCGCAGTACTAAGATTAAATTCCTCACTCTGATGGTGCGCAACATGTGAGGCCCAGAGAATACGCCATTCGTGACCGAACCGATGTTTCCAGTAATAGAAGAAGTCATACGCCACAAACGCCAACGCCCAGTGCCACCACTCAGTGGCTAGCCACTGCTCGATTCCTAGAAAACCGAGGCACCAGGTAATAATAATCGCGGAAAATCCCAGCCGCAGAATACCAATTAGCCTGCTTAACAGTCCCATGTGCAAGCTGTTCACCGTATCGTTAAGGCGATAAGTTTGCCGACCTTTAAAAGCTCCGTAGCAAAACTCGAGCAATAAAGCGAGAATGAAGAACGGAATCGCAATCTGTACGAAATTCATAAGCCCAATAATAACTACTAGCTTGGCTAGTTGATATGTTCTCGTACAACTACTATCGGGAGACTGTAAATGCCCAGACTCAAAGAAATCCGTCGAGGTGAAGCGGACCCAAGAGTGCTTCCCTTTTATGATGCCCTGTTCGGCCCAGATCGAGACCCTGTTGAGGAGCCTGGTACGGCCACGGGAACGCCTGGTAACTGGTGGACTGTTTTCGCCCAAGTGCCGGACTGCTTAGAGCATATGGTTTCAGGTTTCCAATTCTATAGGAGTCGCAACCGAAAAATCGCGCCAAAACTTCGAGAACTAGGGCAAGCTCGAGCCGGCTTCGCAAGGGGAAGTCAGTTTGTCTTTTCTCAGCACTGCAAAGCTTTGAGGGCTGCTGGCTATGATGAAAATCAGATTGAGGCAATACCACACTGGAGTTCCACTTCTGTTTTTAGTGAGATTGAGCGCGCGGTACTCGCCTATACGGATGATCTAGTTCTTCAAGGGGGGCGTGTCGCCAATGGGACCTTTGATTTATTGAAGTCCCATCTGAGTGAAATCGAGATCATCGAGCTGACCTACATCATTTGCACCTATGAAATGCATGCGACAATGACTAAAGCGCTGAGACTCGAATTCGACGATAGAGAAGAACCCGTTATTGAGGTTGCCCCGCCGGAGGACGAACTTAGGGATATCGACTTTTTTAAAAATCTGGATAAATAGCCTAATAGTCTGCTAACTTGAAAAGGCATAAGTTTAGGGGAGTAACCTATGTCGGTATCAGGTTCATGTTTGTGTGGGCAAATCAATTTAACTATAAGTAGCGAGCCTATGATGGCCGGAGTCTGTCATTGCAAAAACTGTCAGAAACAGACCGGGTCAGCATTCTCTACGCTAGCGGGCTTTCCGCTCTCGGACATTGATTTCGGGGACTCTGAGTTATCCATGTACGAAGACTCAGCCACTGAGAGCGGCAGTGTCGTGAAGCGATTTTTTTGCGGAAAATGCGGATCGCCGATTTATTCACAGGTACCTGCTCAACCAGATACGGCTTACCTTAAAACGGGCATTCTTGATGACACTTCCTCGTTCAAGCCCATGTTTAATCTTTGGTGCGATAGCAAGCAAGATTGGGTGACTCTGGATGAAACAATTCCTGCAATCGGAAAACAAGCCTAGATCAAAGACCTAGGCTTGTTTGAAAAATACTACTTCATCTGTGAGCGAACAGCTTTGGTGAATTTATCCGTATAGGGTGGCCTTAGGCCCATTTTCTCCATAATGTTAATGCCGCTTTGTTTGAACACCGCTTTGGCATGACTAAACCTCTTAAAGCCGTCGATGCCATGATAAGAACCCGTTCCAGAAGGACCGACACCGCCAAAGGGCAATTCCTCTTGAGCAACGTGCATCACCACATCATTAAGTGTAACGCCTCCTGATGTCGTGTGATGACGAACATGATCACCAGCCTTGTCATCTCCGAAGTAGTACAAACCCAGCGGCCTGTCGTGCTGATTGACATAATCAATCGTCTCTTTTAAATCCTTATAAGGCTTTACAGGCATGATCGGCCCAAAGATTTCATCTTGCATAACGGATAGATCCTCAGGGGGATCTATCAGAAGCGTTGGCGCAATCTTGTGAGCTGGTTGTTGCCGAAAATCTTCTTCGGCTGGGTTTATCTCCACAACATCCACACCAGCCTGCTTGGCTTCCTCCACATAGCCGTTAATCCGCTCAAAATGTCGGTCATTGATAACTGAAGTGTAGTCCGGGTTGTCCACAAGAGTTGGAAACATCTTGGAAACAGACTTTTTGGCCGAGTCCACAAAATCATCCATCTTCTCTTCTGGGACAAAAACATAATCGGGCGCTAAGCAGATCTGTCCCGCATTCATGGTCTTACCCATCATGATCGAGTCAGTTGTTTTCTCCATCTCAGCTTCTCGGCCAATGATGACAGGAGATTTTCCTCCCAACTCCAATGTTACCGGCACTAGATTCTCTGCCGCTGCTCGCATGACATGTTTGGCGATTGAAGTCGCTCCGGTGAATAAGAGATGATCGAAAGCCAGGCCCGAAAAGTCGGCGCCGGTCTCGGGGCCGCCGGTGATCACAGCAATTTCTGACTCGTCAAATTCAGTTTTGAATGCTTGCGCCATTGCAGCTGACGTCAGTGGAGTGTATTCACTGGGTTTGATCATGCATCGATTACCAGCTGATAAGACGCCTGCCAAAGGAGTAAAAGTTAGATTGACCGGAAAATTCCAAGGACTGATTACGCCAATCACTCCCAATGGTTGATATTCTATCCAGGCTTTAGCTCCTAACAGCCCCAAGATACGGGGCGTCACTTTGCGTTTTTCAGGGCGTTGCCACTTCTTTAAATTGGCTTGGGCCAGACGCAGGGGAGTGATCGAACTCGCAATGTCCGTAAACAACGATTGGTGCTGACTACGATGACCAAAATCCTCCGACATTGCGTCAGCAAAAATTTTGTCATGTTTCATCAATATGTTAATCGCTCTCTCAATACGGTCATGACGAGTCTCAGTCGAAACAATACCCTCGTCTAAATAGGCTTTCTTCTGGTCCGCCAGTATCCTTTCCATCTCAGCTAGAGACGTTTCCTTCAAGTTATTTCCCATTTCTGACATTTTTTCTCCTTATAAACTGTTTTTTAAGTAATCGCTGGAGTAGCTTCATCGACAAACATTTCTCTGAGCGAGCGCTTCAATACCTTTCCAGTCGCATTCCGAGGCAATGCATCAATAAATTCAACGCTGGCAGGCACTTTGAATTTCGCGAGCTTTTCCAAGCAATGCGCGATTATTTTCTCTTCATCAAGAGATTGATCGGACTTCAAAACGACAACAGCCTTACCTGTCTCCCCCCACTTAGCGTCTGGGACACCAATAACAGCCGCCTCCGCAATCTCAGAGAGTTGATAAAGTACATTTTCAACCTCAGCAGGGTAAACATTCTCTCCTCCCGATATGTACATATCCTTCCATCGATCGACAATGTAGATAAAACCTTCGTCGTCAAAACGCGCCGCATCCCCCGTTTTGAGCCAACCATCAACGAAGGAATTCTTGGTTGCTTCCGCGTTATTCCAATAACCTGGCGTTATGTTCGGCCCTCTTATCAGCAATTCACCGACGTTGCCCCAGGGCAATTCAACCCCATCATCGTCAACGATTTTGACTTCGGTATGGAGTAAACACTTTCCAGCGGACCCTACCTTTCGAAGGACATCAGCGGCATCGAGCGCCGTTCCACCGGGACTAGTTTCAGTCATGCCCCAACCCTGAATCAGTGGCACTCCTCGGTCAATCCAGGCCGTCAAAATCGCTTCAGCACACGGTGCACCACCGACACCAGCTGTTTTCAACCTTGAGAGATCCGTTCCGGCAAAACTCGGATGCTGCATCATAAATTGATAAGGCGCGGGCACCGCAAAAAAATGCGTCACGCCCAGTGATGAGTCGCCAATGATCTCGAGAGCCCGACCGGGCTCAAACTCTCGAATGAGCAAAATCTTACCCCCCGCATGAAGAATCGGGTTGGCGTAGCAATTCATGCCGCCGGTATGAAAAAGAGGCAAAACAACCAATTGAACCGCATTACTATCGATACCTGCTGGTAATCCAAGATTGACGGCGTTATAGAAATTCATACCAAAAGTTATCATCGCTCCTTTCGGATGCCCGGTTGTTCCGGAGGTATACATGATCATTGCCGTGTCGTCGTGCGTGCATATCGCAGCTTCATAGTCACCTGAGCTCTGAGATAAAGCCAACTCGTAACTCGTTCCACTGTTTTGTGGTTCAATATCCAGACCATAATCAATTGAGCAAAGCTCAGCTAACTCATCCGCCTGGGACTTGAATTTGGTGTCGCTTACAAGCAGCTTTGGTGTTGAGTCATTAAGAATGTATTCGAGTTCGGATACAGTGAGTCTCCAATTAAGCGGAATGCATATTGCCCCGATTTTCGCGCACGCAAATGCTAGCTCGAAAGTCTCGGGACAATTCGGCGCCAAAATCGCGACACGATCACCTTTTACTATCCCTTTCTGCTGCATCCATGACGCAATGCAGCGTGCTCTCCTATCAAGCTCTTTATAAGTAAGCTCAACTCCTGTATCTAAGTCTGAAATCGCGACGTTATCACCGCGCATATAGGAATGATGCGCCGTCCAATCGTAGTATCGTACCGCCACCCTGCCCCCTTGATTGCAAATCAACTTCCAGATAACTATATCTCAACCAAGAAAAACGGCATTACTTAAAATGACAACAAAGCTTAGAACTCCGCTCAGTATACTGATCGCACTTGCGTTAGCTCTTTTGCCAAGCTGCTCAAGGCAAGAGGAGAGCTGGGATATAGTTATTTCCAATGTCTCCATAATCGACGGCATTTCACCGACAAGAGTCAACCAAACAGTCAAGATTAGGGACGGTCTGATCATAAAGATTATGCCGTATATCCCCGACCAAGAGTTCAATACTCATTCTTTAGTGGACGGTAACGGACAATTTCTCATCCCTGGTCTTTGGGATATGCATGTTCACTTTCTTTACGACGAAAGACTGAAAGAGGTGATGCCGAGCATGTTTCTTGATCATGGCATTACAGCAGTGCGCGACACGGGAGGCGACCTTGAAAGTCTCTTGGATTTTCGAACTGATTTAGTGAATTCCTCGGAGCCCTCTCCTGATATTTTCTTATCGGGACCCCTCCTTGATGGAAAGTTTGTTATCTACGACGGGAACAATCCTGCGCAACCTGAGCTAGGCACCTCTACGCCGCCAGTTGACGAATTAGGTGATTTTGTCAAATCCATGAAAGAGATGGGTGTTGATTTCATCAAGCTATATGAGTTGCTGGATGAGGAGCGATTCTACGCTTTATCGGAGAAAGCCAATCAGCTGGATCTGCCAGTAGCCTCACATGTTCCCCTTGTCCTGACTGCGGAAACCGCGGGGCCAAAAGCTAACTCTATGGAACACCTGAGGAATATCGAGCTGTCATGCGCTTCGAACTGGAAAGAGCTATTACAAGAACGCAGGGCACTCATCAAGGGATTCGACGAGGGCCTTGGGTACGACCTAAGAGCGTCTATTCAAGCCCTTCAAAGGATACCGGCAATCATGGATTACGATGAAAACAGATGCGATGAAGTGCTGTCATCTCTTACTTCAACAATTCAGGTTCCGACGCTGCGTCTGAATACGGTGTCGATCACGAAACCATGGGAGGAAGAAGATTGGGATTCTTCTTTTCATAAACTTCCCTTACCTGTCAAAGAGGAGTGGTCTGCTCGAATTAACTTCTTATCCAATCAGTCCAGAGCTGCCAATGAGAAGTTCTCTGAATGGAGCTTGTTTCTGATCTCAAGATTGCTCAAAAATAATGTCCCCTTCGCCGCGGGAACGGACGCGCCTATTGGCTTCGGCATACCTGGTTACAGCCTTCACAACGAACTAAAGCTTCTCGTCGAATCTGGTGCTACTCCACAACAGGCCATTAAATCTGCAACATACACAGCGGCGAGCTTTTTTAAACTCGAAGATCGAGTCGGTCAAATCCAAGAAGGTATGAAAGCGAACCTTGTACTGTTAAGAGAGGACCCACTAGTAGATATTCGAAACACTAGAGAAATTAATCGAGTGATGGTGGATGGCAAATGGGCGCGTAAGAGCTAGAGACTAATATTTCTGACGCAGGCACGCTTCAACATCTCAAAGCCTGCTGGCTGATAGGTCAAGATTATTGCCCTCCGGGAATTGGCAGATAAATTGGGCCCCGAGCCGTGTACTAGGTGCGGGTCAAAAAATAGGACTGATCCCGCTACAGCCTCAACGGCGACCTCCTGATTCTCATCAATTAGGCTTGGATTCGTGTAAAATCCGCCAAGCTGAGACCCATCAGCAGTTCCAGGTAAGATCCCCCCCTTATGACTCCCGCGAATTACGCGCAGACATCCGTTTTCAACCTTTGAATCGTCGAAATTAACCATTACGTTGGGTAATAGGTCGACATGGGCGCAATCGTGCATCCAATAAGGCGAATCTTGATGCCATCCGAATCCAGATCCGACTCCGTGTGATTTGAAATTAAGCTTCGCCGTCCACAAAGCCAAATTTGGAACCCCGACCAGCTGGCGCGCTGGCGTAGCCAAACGGGCATCATCAACTAGTCTATCGAATCGCTCATCTAGATTATCGACTGGCTCAACCACCCTTAAGCGATCCAGATGCTTATTGTGCTCAAGTTGAACCGTATATCCGTCGACATCGAGAAAGACATTTTGATCCAAATGATATTCGCGGGCCCTGTCAGTCTTGATAGCCTCCTTAACTTGAGACTCCACGAACTCACAAGAAAGTCTGAGATTGCTAATCTCGTCCTCAGTAAATAGCCGCTCCCTTAAGAGATATCCATTTTCCCTATAGGTTTCTATCTCTTTACTAGATAACGCAAGAGCCATGCGTGCGGCTATTCATCAACATCGAATTTTATTTCGCCGAATATCGAACGATCCTGTTGATCGGAGGCTGTCCAAACCAACTTATAGGGTCCTGGCTCAAGCTCCCCTCTCACGAAGGACATCAAATCGTTTTCACCCATCGTGTGTAAAGAGTGGGTTTTTATAGTTCTACCTGCGAACTCTAGCTCGATACTCGAACGCTCTGGATCTGGCACTTTGGAGAACCAAAGACGTATAACCTTCAATCCTGGCAAGCTCTCCTCAATAGCAGGCACGCTATTCAAGAGTCTGAACTCTTCTGAATCGTCTCTCGCAATTGCAATCACAGAGAATCCAATTGACACTAGAAACAAGAAAACGCGATTAATATGGATCATGTTAAAGACGCTTGCCTTTTTAAATCAGGAGTGGTGGCGTTAGATTAGGACAAGACGGTGACTCATGAAAGCATTAGCAATAGAAAATGCTAGACAGCTGTTGATTATGATTGTGATTTCGCTGCCTTTTTTCTGCAGCATATCACGAGCCTCAGAAATGGAGTGGAGATCTCTATTCAATGGAGAGAATACAGAGGGTTGGAGGCAGTACCGAGGCGGCCAATCGATCCAGGGCTGGGAGGTGATTGACGGGGCGCTTACTCGCACTGGCCCCGGAGGAGACATCATCACCATTGAAGTTTTCCAAGATTTTGAGCTATCTCTCGAGTGGCTAGTCGAACCTGGAGGAAATAGCGGTGTTTTTTTTAGAGCTAACGAAGAACACGACTATATCTTTGTCAACGCTCCAGAGATGCAAGTTCTGGACGATGCGAACCATAGAGATGGCAAAGACCCTTTGACCTCAGCAGGTTCTAATTACGGCTTACACGCAGCACCGAGAGGAATCGTACGACCCGCCAGAACGTGGAACCACGCTAGGATCATCGTGCAGGGGAAAGATGTCTTTCATTACCTAAATAACAAACTGGTGGTTAATTACACCCTGGAGAGTGAGGACTGGCTTGAGCGAGTTGCTAATAGCAAATTTGCAGACTGGAAGAGTTATGGCAAGCTAGCCGAGGGTCATATAGGGCTTCAAGATCATGGTGATCGGGTAGCCTTTAAAAATATTCGAATCAGGGAGCTCTGAACAACGCAGTTCAATTGGTGGGGATTAACATGAGCGAAGCAGTAATACAGATAAATGAAATCAAGAATCAGGTCTCACAAGAAGAATGGTCCATGAGGGTCGACCTGGCCGCAGCATATCGACTTGTGGCTCACTATGGCTGGGATGACATGGTATTCACTCACCTTTCTGCACGAGTTCCTGGTCCAGAAGATCATTTCTTACTCAACCCCTTTGGATACCAATTTCATGAGGTCACGGCTTCCAACCTAGTCAAAATCGATTTGGATGGTAATGTCGTGCTCGACAATGGTTTTTCGGTGAACGCAGCCGGGTTCACAATCCACAGTGCCGTTCATATGGCCAGACATGATGCAATGGCTGTCATGCATCTTCATACGGACGGTGGGGTTGCCGTATCCAGCATGAAGGAAGGACTACTGCCACTCACCCAACACTCACTGTTCGTTTACCACGACCTCGCCTATCACGATTGGGAGGGTGTTGCACTCGATCTCGATGAAAGAGAGAGAGTTGTCGCAGATCTAGGAACAAAAAATCTCATGCTCCTCAGAAATCATGGAACATTGGCACTTGGCAGCAACGTTGGCTCGTGTTTTATGCGCATCTATTATCTAGAGCGCGCGTGCCAAATCCAGGTAAACGCGATGTCCGGCACGCTTAATATGCCCGATGAAAAAGCCATCAGTATGATGGAGCAAACTTTTAACAATCCCAACGCTTGGGATGGGCTGTCGAAAACAGCCTGGCCTTCTATGATAAGGCTCGCTGACCGTTTAGACCCTAGCTACGCTAGCTGATGACTTTTTTTGGCACAGGTTAGCTTTAAAAGGCGTCGACCCATCAGCTTAGGAACTCTTTGATCAGGTTATTTACCTGGTCTGGTGCTTCTTGCTGTACCCAATGAGAAACTCCTGGAAGATACTTTAGCGTTAAATTTGAAACATAACGGTCAGTGTTGAGGGTGGTTTTCTTAGATAGCGCCACATCCTCCTCGCCCCATACCATCAAGGTCGGAGTATCAATAATCGGAAAGTCCGATAGTGTTTTATACTTCCTGCGACCATACCTAAATAATGCCCGATAGTAATTTACCATCGCATTGAGTGCCCTTGGCTGAGCCGCATTCTTTCGATACACATTGATCACCTCATCGGGGAACATCTCTGGTTTTGAATTGCTGTTGCGCAACATGGTCGCGATAGGTTCTGCTTCTCGGCGTCCCATTGAGTACTCCGGTAACCACGGGATCTGAAAGAAAAAGACGTACCAGCTCTTTTTAAGTTGATTACGGTCAAAGTTTTCCTGCATCGCGGCTGGGTGGGGGACATTGCAAATGATTAGATGGTCCAAATCGCTGCGTTTTAACATTGCGTATTGCCAAGCAATTACCGCGCCCCAATCATGAGCCAAAATCGTCAGGGAGGAGCATCCACTCGCGTCATAGAGACCATAAACATCCTCTATTAGTTCCTCCATTCGGTAATCAGCGACCCTTAAGGGTCGAGAAGATAAACCGTAACCGCGCATATTCGGCGCCCAAACGGTATATCCCATGTCAGCCAGCATCGGAAGCTGGTAACGCCAGGAAAAGCTATGTTCGGGAAAACCATGGAGACACAACATCAACTTTGGTCCAGTTCCACAATAATCGACCTCGAACCGCAGCCCATTTGCCTCGACAAACTTCGTCTTGATCCGCGGATCTTTTAGAGACGGATCAACAATCGGCAACATATCTTTTGTCATAGAGCGTAATCACTCATATCCCACTCAGGCCAGCGTTTATGAGTTAACTCCAATGTGCGAGGAGTCCAGAAGGAGTCGCCTGGTCTTGGAATGCCTAAACAAGCCAGTTGGTCCGGAGTCGCCGCATTAAAGATCTTCGCCCAAGGTCGCTCCGCAGAAAATTGCCACACGTGAAAATCAATCATTGGGTTATTTGCTGCTTTATAGCTAACCGTCATCGTATATCTGAACCCATCGGTACGCGTCAAATTGGTACCGCGATGAAAAGCATCTATACCGTATATCAAAAGAGAACCGGCCGGAGCAGCCGCGGATCTTTCCCTCTCTTTTAATTCCATTTGCGTCTCGCTAGGCGCGATTACTGCTCCCTCTCCGAGTATTTCATTGGAGTCATCTTTAGAGACATAGTGGAGTGCCCCGAGGTCATCGCTAACGTCAGATACATAGATAATAAAATTGACGGTCCGCATCGAAGCGTCGTCCGAAGGTACCGTCAGGGTATGATTACCGAAATCACAATGGTGCGCCTGATCATAATCCGCTTCACCGGTGTATTTAGCCCAGGTGTGGGATTGATAAAGATGAACCTCATCGACACCGAGTAGCTGCTTCGAGATCTCTATCAGTTTGGGATCAAGAGAGATCATGTTCATTGATGTTGAGCCTGCATACGGCAGGACATCAATATTCATAAACTGCTTGGCATGTCCGGCTCCAATAGCGCCATCCACCTTAAAATCTACCGCCGAACCATCACCCTGCCCGGCTTCCCCGTAAATCGACTGGTAATCCTGGTATATCGGCTTAATCTCCTCTGGCGTAAAAAACTCAGGTAATAAGACGACTCCATCCTTGTGCCAGGCGTCAACTAAATGTGAATCCACGAAAACTCCAAAAATCAGATTAGGTTCTTAGTATGAGGAAAAGAGTCTGATTCGCAAAGGACCTGATGCTTCCCCACAAGCATCCATCTATTCAACATTTATGGATTAATCGATCCTTAACCTGTACTGTCTTAATCATTCTTTGCGAGGATTTCAGGATGGCCGAGTCAGGCATTATCAGTAATAAAGGGAAGAAGATATTCAAGCGGATCTTGATCGGAGTCTTTTTTACTTACGTCCTGCTCGTAGGCGCCTTTGAAACATGGCTTGGAATCTCTCAACCGGAGAATAACCAGACCATCACGATCACAACCACAAACGATGCTGGAGAGAAACACGATCGAGTCGTTTCGAGAATTTACTACGAGGGTGCTTTGTATGTAGCCGCAAATCACTGGCCAAGAGCGTGGTGGCGACACACGCTCAACAACCCGAGAGTCGAGGTGACAAATCAAGATATTACGTCGCCGTATACGGCTGTTGAAGTCTATCCAGCAGGTGACGAACATGCGGCAGTGGATAACAGCAATCCGCTACCATTATTCTTCAAAATATTGACTGGTTTTCCTCCAAGGTATTTTATTCGCTTGGATCCTAGATAGTAGCGGCCACTTCTCGAGCTGCGTCTGAGGAGCTCACTGACACATTATGGGACTTTAACACTCCGCTTCTCAAATCGAAGAGAATCGGATGAATTGACAACTCAGATCCCGTGTCCCAGTAATCATGCAGCAACTGAGACGAACAGAGTCGGGCTAGTTGGAAGTTGATATTAATCTCGCATGCTATGTCCCAATTTTCTTCAACAATCTTCGCATCTGTTGCTGTAAGTTGACGCCTTGTGAACTCCTCTCGCATGCCTTCAAGCCAATTCGTCAAATGCGTCCCAGATGATTCTCCCGAAAGTGCTGCTCGCACTCCACCACAGCAATAATGCCCACA
>TARA_B100000963_G_scaffold53800_1_pt1 | contig 16270 bp, 9 predicted proteins | sample TARA_B100000963 | Tara Oceans TARA_B100000963 (sample SAMEA2622097) | marine metagenome | biome: marine biome (ENVO:00000447); feature: surface water layer (ENVO:00002042); material: "saline water (ENVO:00002010), including plankton (ENVO:xxxxxxxx)" | depth 5 m | reverse complement strand
TTTCTGTACTTCAAATTCAGTAGCTACGGAGCCAACCTCAAGCTGAATGCCTGTAAGTTGTAGTGTAGCACTACCAGTACTTATCAAATTAGTTTGACCTGTTACACCAGCAAAGTTGCCATCGCCAAATGAACCTGCTGATTTTAAACGACTTGAACCATCGCCCAAAGACCAGCTTACTCTTAGCCCAATTCCATTAGTAGTTAACCAAGTTCCGCTTGTATCTCCAGCAATAGTGGCAGTCTTCTGTTCCCAAGTATCTGCTGAATTAACAGTGTAAGAAAAAATAAATGAACGGTCTGCCGCACTATTCCGTATAGCCCCGCCAAATGTACCCGTTACACTAGATTTAACATAAAATGAAAGTGTAAGAGTTTTTGCTCCAGAACTACCATATCCTAAATGATAAATATTTTGACCTTCAATTCTTTGAGTAATCCCATAAAAGTCACCCGATGCAATGCTACTGTCTGCGCTTGTTACCGTTGCAAGAACAGAATTACTGAAACCAGCAGGACTGTCAGTAGACTGAGCAAGAGTAAATGTTCCACCAGCGGCGGCAAAACCTTTGAACCTATCTACAGCACCCACTAATTCGCCGTTATTAATAGTTTCCGTTGCCCTTTGATTTACTACTGCCGCCCCATTAATAATCAAATTCTTCCGACCTTTAGGTGCGCTTGCGGATTGTGCTAGTTGTCTTGCTTTGCTAGTCATTTATTTAGCCTCCAACGCGGCAACTTTAGTTTCAAGAACCTCAATAGTTTTTTGCTGTTCCTGCAATAGTTTTACGATTGCCGGGGTTAAACGATCATACTGAACGCCCTCTGGCTGTGGTGTTTCCAATGTGGTTTCTATTTTTTCTTTGATTGTAATGCCCCTGTCATCAACAACTTCTTTAAAAGTAACATCAGTCGTTTTGTAATGAACAAGTCGTGGGTCAATTTTTTCAACTTCTTCTGCAATAAATCCCCAGTGACTATTGTCTGCGTTATCCAATTTGCATTTTGATTTATAGTAAACAGGGCGCAAATTTAATATTGCTTGAGCATAAGAAAGCCCCATATCCTCAATGTTCTGTTTGTATTTTTCAGAAGAAGTAGAGCGCAAAAGTGCGCCAGACGATTGCACGTTAACATTAGCCGAACCAGATGTAGTAAGATTGTAGACAGGTAGTGCAGTTAACATTCCATCTGAACTTTGAATGTTAAGTCTTTCAGTACTAGCAGTTGTTACACTAAAATCACCACCATCAGATGTTGCAATAGTAAACTGACTATCAGCCTGTCTACTAAATAAAGAGGCAATAATAGTTCCATTTTTTTCAAAATCAATGTCAGAACTACCTGAACCACCAAGAGTAAGCGTTGTAAAATTTGTATAGGAGTTTGGTGTTGCGCCAATACCAACATTTCCAGCGTCAGTAACACGCAAACGCTCTGACCCCCCTGTTTCTATAGTGACCGTATCAGCATCAGCAAAACGAATAGCGGTGTTTGTATCTCCAGAGTGAACGATTTTGTCAGCGATTGTCAGGTCGCCATCAAATCCAACAGCACCACTAAACGTGCCACCAGCAGTTTTGGAAACCATATCTGCGGTAGTAAAGGATTTGAAAGCATAGATGTTTATCTGGTCGCCAAGCGTAGCTCCGCTATCCAGCACAACGCTAGTGCCGTTGGTTGCAGTAAAATCTGCTGGATCAAGCACTACACCATTCATCACAACCTGGAGATTGTCTACGGTGTAGGACAGTGTGGCACTGTTATCGTCACTGCCTGAGAAGGTAGTTTGCCCAGACGTAGCGGTATATTCATATAGAATTAGACTTACGTTGCCAGCCGAGGTTGCGGCTATCCAGTTTGCACCATCATAGACACGCATCTCATTGGCACTATCATTAAAATATAATGCACCTGCAACTAAGGCGTTTCCATCATTATCCACTGTTGGATTGCTAGATTTTACCCCAAGGTAACGATCATCAAAACTATCCAAAGCTGTGGCCGCACTTGCCGCAGAAGCCGCCGCATTAGTTTCGGAAGATGCCGCCGCAGTTGCAGAGCTGGCTGCCGCTGTAGCAGATGAAGCTGCAGCAGTTGCTGATGATGCAGCTTCTGTTGCTTTTGTTGTAGCAGTTGTGGCGCTTGTCGCAGCCTCAGACGCTTTTGTCGTGGCTGTGCTTGCAGAAGCTGCGGCATTTGTTTCACTGGTAGCCGCTTCACTTGCTTTGGTCGTAGCCGTCGAGGCGCTCGCTGCTGCGTTAGTTGCGCTGGTGCTAGCCTCGCTGGCCTTCGTTGTCGCAGTCGAGGCCTGTGTCGATGCAGTAGTTGCAGAGGCTGCGGCGTTTGTCTCGCTGGTGCTGGCATTGCTGGCAGATGTTGATGCCTCGCTGGCCTTTGTTGTCGCCGTCGAGGCACTGGTCGCAGCTTCTGTGGCAGAGGTTGCAGCCTCGGACGCCTTTGTGGTTGCCGTGCTTGCGCTGGTGCTGGCTGCTGAAGCGCTAGACGCCGCAGCCGTCTGAGCTGTTGTTGCTGTGGCCGCATCGACTATGAGATCATATTTTGCGCTATTGGTGTTTGTTGTCAGTGGCAACGAACCGGAAGATGTGTGTGCGGTGTTTACTATAAAGATGTTATTTGTGCCGCTGTCTTTAACTATATCTCGCACAACATAATCAGTGCTTGCCGCCCAGTTGCCTTTGAACGTGCCAAGCTCTTGCGTCACGCTAAGATCGCCGGAGCCGTCAAACGCCATAACCTTGTTTGCGCGGTCGGTCGCTGACAGAGCAAACTCTGCCCCACTAATGGTGTTAGTCACGGACGCCTTGATCGTGCGATCAAGCTCCTCCTGTTGTTGCTGGCTAATAAAGGTCAGCCGGTCGAGCGCATCCTCATGGCTTTCTGCTGGAAAGGGATCGTTTGCGACATAGTCTGTGCCTTGGGTCAGCGTCAGCTCACGCTTAATAACAACGGTTTCGCCAGACTGAGGGCGCTGGTCTGTGCTGCTGAAATGAGCGTCAGAGCTAGTGCCGGTATTAAATTTAAACAAGACATTGCCGCCGGACGAGCTGCCAGCGTTGGTGACAATATAATGTGTGTTAAGCGTCTTTAATGTTTCAGTGCCGTCAGCGGCGCGCACAGTTACTTGCAGGTCGGCGTCGGCAAATATTTTGAACCCATAGGCAAAACTGTGCTGTGTCCCATTTGCACTCGCACTGGCCTTAGATGTTGTCGTAGATACTGTCATGGATTACCTCATTATATTGTCCATGCCGGGAATTGCCTTTAAAGCCTCACGCTCCGTAGCAGCGTGGGCCAGCTCTTGCGCTCCAGGTTTTGTTAAAAGCACGTCAAAAGCTTGTTCATAAAATCTGCGCTCAGCATTTTTGATGCGATTAATCCGACCCCTGTCGTCGTCCCGCAAGTACTCTGGGCTAGAAATCAGCACACGCAGATAATCTCTGAACTGATACATTCCAGGTTTCGTAATTACCCTGCCTCGGCGCTTTACCTGCAACGGTAGGACAATCTCGTTTTTTGCAATGTTTGTGAGCTGAGACCGGTGCAGTGGGCTAAGCTTTATGCCTCGCATCTGATACTTTTTGTTGCTAGGCGTCAGCGGCGCACCAAGCCTGAGCAGCTCTGCGTGATACGGTTCAATAGGCTCACCGCGCGTTATTTTAAAAGGCGTAAGGGTGTTCCAAATTGCATCCATTGCATTAATGTCAAAGGTTGCACCCTTGGTTTTTTCGTTACCCAACATGTCATATTGAAATGCGTATTTTTCTTCGGCGGCTTCAACCCAAGGCAAGCTTCTTATCTGCGTATTCCACCCATTAACGACAACGTCATTAAAACCTTTTGCCCACGATATATCGCGGAAATTTTTGACGGTTCCTACCAATTGATATGGAACGCTTTTATAGGGATTATCACTATCCTTCGCCTCTTCAAACAACCGCTGGACATCCTCCACGGTGTAATATTCTAGAGGCGTGTCCACCTTTTTCACGGTTGTATCGCTTACTCTGTTTATCTGACGCACTAGCGAGCTATACGGCAATGGTATTGGGCCGAGCGTCCCACCCAGTGTCCCGTCTGTCAGAATGCTTGGGTCTTCATACTGGATTGCGCGAACAATGCTGCCAACACCCTGAAGCATTGGCAGGTCTCTGAAATACTCAAACGTCGCCAAGCTGGCTGCCGAAAAATAATCCAGCCGATCTTGCGGATCGACAAACATCATTTGATGCTGAGCCGTGCTTGCCGCAATTCCTAAGAACGCGCCCACCGGCTCAAAGCCCTGGTAGCTTATATATTCTAATGGGCCGTTAGGCAGGCCGGTGTCGCGATTGTATAGGGGCAGCGGATCACCGTCTTTGTCAGTCGGAAAGTTTTTGCCGCGAAACACAATGCTATATGGTTGCCATTTGGGCGGCAGCATCTTTTGCAATTGCGGATCGGTTGGGTAGGCACCCGTCATACGACCATTAATAGCCAGGTCATGCATGTAGGCCATTGTTGCGCTGCCAAGCGCCAGGCGCCCTATCGCTCGCTGTTGCGCCTTTGCGCCGTTTTTGCCAAGCAGCGTGTCTCTGATGTTGCTACGGCCAGGAAACAGGACGCCAACTGCTTGAACTAACGGATGCCCCTCTGCAACTCGCTTAAAGCTGTTCGTCGGCACACGCGCAAATGGCAACAGCAATCGACCTAGCGGATGGCTTCGTAAATAATTAGTACCCCGCCCAAGCAGTCCGTCGCCAAGATCGTCTGTCAAAGTGTTATAACGCGCGGCGGCATCCATCTCGTCGCTTACAAACTTTGGGTCGAGCATGACCATCATGGCGTCATCCATCGCCTCTTCATCAGTACGCCCCGCCGCTTTTGATTTTCTGTTTTGCCGCACCGCCTCTTCATACAAGGCGCCGCGTGATGCAATCACCCTCCAAAAGTCATCTGCCGCCATCAGACCGCGACCAGGTATGCGAATGATACGACCTAGATGATCAATCGCCCTGCCAGCAGTGGCGTTTGTGACGCCAAGATTTTCGGCGTCAATAGCACGCAGCGTGGCCGCTTCTGCTTTGTTCAAAAAATCTGTCGGGGTTTCTTCGTTAAATGTTTTGGCGGCAGTTGCCCAAGCATCACCAAGCGATCGGCTGTAGCCGTACACACGCGCAAACACATCCTCAAAGTACATCCCATCGGGATCGCCTTCGCGGCCCACAGCGCGACCGCCAGCTCGCGTCATTGCCCCGACACTTGCGGCACCTAAATCAGCAATGGCGTTGTAGGTCATAAAAAGCGGCGTTGCTATTGCGTTTTTCATTTGCGTGGTTGTGGCCGACAAAAGACCGTTCATGTAAACTTCAAACCAAACGCTCTCGGCTTTTTGATACCAAGCGCCCGACACATATTTATTTGCGTTTGCGCGCCCACCAGCTTCCAGCGCGTCAAGATATCCTGTTGCCATATCGGCTGCCAAACGTGGGCCGCCTGTATCATTAAGAATAGCAGTTAGGTTTTCAGCAGAAACCTCTGTGCCGACCGGTATTTTAAAAGCCTGCATAGCTCGTGCTATTTCTGTTTGCGCACCCTTAGCCTTCATCTGTATGCCAGCATGAATTGACATTTGTCTGCGAAACTCAACAAGCTTTGCGGGGCTGCCGTCACCAGCCTTGATTTCGCGCGCAAGTTTTTCGAGCCGGTCGCCAGACCTTTGCATTAATATGCGGGTTGCCGTCATCTCAGCATTGTTAAGCAAGGTGCCGCGTTTTTTTCGTAGCAGCTCGCGCGTGAAACCCAGCTCGTCAGCAAGCAGCTCGTCGGCTGCCGCCAGGGTTTCTTGATTGGTAACTACGCCACGTTTGGCAGCTTCGGTTGGGTCAGCAATGATTTCTGACATGGCGTTGATCGTGCGGTTGATGTCTTCGCCGCCCTGCATATTGCCAAAGTTGAAATCAATTCCGACCGTGTCATCCACGACGCCAGGCTCGGTCACCATTGTGATTAGATCGTCTGCGTCGCCCTCGTCTGCTAGACCGCGCCCTACCGTTCTAACCGCGTCTTGAGCTGCTGCCTGGACTGGGGCATCAGCAGTGACCGGCTCTGGCCCTGGCACCGTTTCGACGCCAGCCTCCAGCTCTCGATCGGTAGCCTGCTGAATGCCAACACCGGCATCGCCGCCAGCTTCTTCAAAACGACGCTGGCCTTCTGGCGACAGCATTTGAGGCGCAAGCCTTTCCTGTACGCTTTCAACCGTTTCGCCTTCAGGTAACAATCTTTCTGTGGGCGGCTCAGGCACGATTTCGCCTTTGCGCGCCGTGCCTTTAGCAACATTAGATATAAACCTGCCAAATGCGCTTGCCAGTTGAACGCGGCCATCGTCGGGTCGCGGATCGGTGTCGGCAAATTCGGTCACGCCGCCCGTGCGCATTGCACGGAGCGCTTGCTCGTCTGGTGTTGCCATGAAATTTTCCCAAAGAAAAAGGCGCCCCGAAAGACGCCTTACATTACTTATTATTGCCAGATTTTAGCGACGTTGGCTACGCCCTTTTATAGGAACCTGTCACATACAGGTCGCGGCTAGTTTGGCCGGACTTTTTGGCTGCGATTTGCCTGCGGAGCTGCTTCGCCAAAAAGGTCTCCTTGCCTTGCGACTTTTTTAGCTCCTTTTCCAACTGAGCCTCCAAAGTATTCTTCATAGCTTGTGCCGCCATTGATCCACTCCGTTCCTGATCTGCCTCGGTTTACATAGACAGTTGTTTTGTAATGTACAACGTCTGCATATGTTATGCCATCAATTTCTCCAATATCATTGATGACTTCTCCAAACAATTCCGCTTTTTCATCAAAAATGTCTTGAGCGCGTGTGGCGTCAAAGTCGGGATCGAACTCTGCAATATATTGGAACCTGATGCCAGTAAGGCCGGATGTAAGCTCATCTCCAAGAGCCTGCACACTTGCCCTGTCGGCCTGTCTGGCGTCTGTAACAAAGGTGTATCCGTCTACGCCACGCTCTTGCAAAATTTTTAAAACCTCTTCTGCAAATTTGACGCCCTGCCTGTCGCGGAAATAAACCTCAACGCCAGGCCTAGCGCCAGGAGTGCCATCCGGCACAACCTGCGACACAAAAACAGCATCCTGGTCATACTTTCGACCAGCCTCAACAATGCCTCTTGTCATGTCTGTAGGATCAAAATCTGTTTGCGTTACAACCTCATAGTTTAAATTTCTTTCTTGGTCTCCAGCAAACCCACCAAGCGATGGATTTGCTTGAACGCCAATCACTTTGTCGTCCTTAATAACGGGCGCTAACACCTCTTGAGCCAGCTCGTTTTGTTGTATGTTTGATGGCACGGCGCCTGGGCGCTCACGAGAAATTCCAGCTACAAAGCGCTGAGGCTCACCCTGAAGCGTTGCTAATTCCTTTTGAGCTTCGGCTATATCTTCCGGCTTGCTGTTCACGCTGTTTATTATAGAGCGCAGCTCGGCAGCACGCGCACGGTCTGGCGAGCCACCAAAAACGCTTTCATAGTCTAGGCTACCACCCTCACCGGCTTTTGTAGTCCAATTATTTTTTGCCCATTTTTCTTTTTCTAAAAACCATATTACGGCTTGCAAATCATCTGGGCCAAGATCACCAATGTCTGGGTTCAGCTCTTTGATGCGGCCCTGCTGATTTAGCTCTGCTGCGACATCTGCAAAGACTTTTTGACCGAAACCAAATTCGCTTCCTATTCGTGGTTCTTCCAAAGTTGATTTGGTTAGATGCTTTCCGGCCACAGCTTTTTCTGCCGGTGGCGGTATGCGAGGCAGGCCAGCGGCATCTCTAAGATATCGCGCGGCCCATACGTCGATTGTAGCTTCGTTGCCAAATCCAATAAGGTTGCCGGTAAAGTTTATAGTCTTTGGCGCCTTATCTTTTTTTACCTGACGAAACATATCCAACAACGCTTCGGTTGCAGCGGCACTGTTTGTATTAAACAGTTCGCCAGATGCTTTGCGTATTAGGCGAAACTCGTCAGTCGGGTCTGCGTCCCTACCAAACAAAGCTGTGCCGGTTGGCTCGCCGCGCTCGACAAGCTTGGCATACTGGTCGATTTCTGCATCGAACTCGCCGCGCACAAATCGACGCAACACCTGCAACGCATTTTCATAATTTTGCTGCACATTTGTTTGGGCAGACGTTGCCCCGATAATGTCTGCAAATACGTCGGCTAAGCCGCCAAACTCTCGGCGCAAGCGTGTTCGCATAGAGCGATACCAGTTGGCTTGGTTTATGATGTCAATCGCCGCCTGATCACCTGCCTGCGCCCGATCAATCACGTCATTTACATCGCTAAGCATCCTTGTGCTAATTTTTGTTTTTTGTGCTGCGGTCTCTTCGGGCGACGGTCTATTTTTTGTGCCTTGATATTTTTCCGGCAGATGAAACGCATATGCAGGCTTCTCCCATTTGATCTCTATTTTGCCGCCCTTTTTGACCTTAAAAGTGGGGGCGTCACCTTCAGGATTTATGTTAATTGGCAGCCAGCCATCTTCTTCTGGGTATAACCCTTTTATCCTAACCGCTTCAGCCTCAACATTTTTTGCAAGCTCTTCGTCAACCTTACCGCGCTTGGTAGCCTGCTGTCTAATCAGACCAATCTCTTTGTCTGTAAGAGATTTCAGAAATGTTTTAATGGCCCCTGCTTCAGCTTGGTTTGGAATGGTGGCACCCAATCCGGTGGCAAGCGACGCGGCTGCGTACCTCATAAGTTTTGGGTTTCTCTTAATAGCCCCAAGACCAGCAATCAGGAGGGAAATACCAGCCCCAGCCCCAGCGCCCTCACCGGCAAGCTTTGCCCTCTCACGCAACCGCTGTGCCGCTCGCGTTTCTTCATTAATGTCATCGACTGCCAGGAACTCGATTGCCTCTGGCAAAACACCATACTCAATTAGAGGCCGAATGAACCCGCCCTCGGCTGGGTCAAAATATGCCGCGTCAGCAATGCCAGAACGGATTACCCCATTCAATTTGCCAAACTTGTTTGGCGTGAAAAAAAAGCCAGTGCCAAACTGCACAAAGTCTCGCGCTAACGTAGCAAGCATTCCTTCCGGCTCTTCTACTGTCGGCAGGCGCGGCGTCGGCACTTGCAGCTCCATAGGATTGTCGGGTTGGTCTAGCAAGCCTAAATCGACATATCGCTCGGCCCTGCTTTCTACTAGATCGCGAGCGCCCAGCAAAGCAGCTTGCCCAGCATCACGCGCTCCACCAAGGACAACTTTTGTGCCGGTATCCACAAGACTATCGGCAAGCGCTGTTGCTTGTTGGTTTATAAGGTCAAGGTCAAACAGACCCGTGACCTTGCTGTCTTCCTCTATCGGGTCTTCGCGCTTTATAGCGCCCGTCACAAAGCGCATTGCCTCCGACGCATCATAAGCGTCAAGCCTCTCACTTTCGTAATCCATTATTTAAGACCTAGTCTTTCAAATTCTTTTAAATTTTGCGCAATGCCTTGCAGTATTGGATCGGTTGCCAATTTAGCCATCACATCGGGCTGCTTTAAATATTCCTTAGCCGACGTAATTGGCGCAGCGGGATCAACGACAAATCCAGGCAAAAACATTGCTTGACTGTTCAAAAGGTTAAGAGCCGCGTCTTGCATCAGCTCTAAATATTCCGCGTCGTTTGCGACGTTTATTGAACGCGCCTTGGCTATTGTTTCTGCAAAGGTAGCGCCGGCGCCCCCGCCTTCGGCTTTAGGCGTAGTTGACCAGTCGAGAAGCTCGCTAATTGACCGATTGTACATTAGGTCAGCAGCCTCGCCAGCAGCGCCAGTTGTGTCTTTAAATTCGTTGTATCGCAATTTGGTCGCTATCAAGTTTTTAGCAACTGTAAAGCCCTCTTTGCTTTCTGCCACTGCTTTAGCCATAAACGATTTAAGGTCTCCCTCTGACAGCTCTGATGAGCGAGCCACGACTGCGTCAATTGTAAGGGTGTTAGCAGCGTCCAGCCTATTTAGATCGGCAAGAACACTCCGGCTGGTTTGGTCGCCGCCAGGCGGTGCCAGCCCAAGCATTTTTTCAGCAGCCTGACGCTGGGCCGGTGTGTCGTAAAAATTTTGCGCAATCAAAAATTGGTGATCTGTTATTGCCTGGGTCAGCGCCTCTGGGTCGCTAGCGTCCACATTTATAATCTGATCATACATGAACTTGTTTGCCGCCTCAGCGTTGGCGTCTTCTGCTTCGGCTTTTTCACGGCGGCTGGTGTCAATACTGCTAGCAAACTTGCTGAGGTCTTCAAGCATTGTTTGTTTTTCACTAGGATCCATGCGACCGAGCAATGCGCCAAGCACTGGATCAAGCTCCATCGGGTCGCCTTCAATCATTTGCAGGGCTACCGCCGACGCATCATCAGCCTCAGCAAACAGAGTTTGGGCTATGCCGCGAATAGTGTCGTCTGCTGCCTTAGCGGTCAGCTCAAGCGCCTCTTGTTCGTTCAGCGTACCCCTTTGCACAGCAGCGTTTATTTCGGCGTTAAAACTTCTTATAGCGCCAAGGCGCTGATCCATAGGCAAAGACCGATCGCCGGCATTTATTGTAGCTGTGTTTATGTTGTTGGTCAGCCTTGCGTTATCTGCAACCTTGATGCGCCCATCAACCTTGGCGCGATATTCCTTTTCATATCTTAGCGCGTCTGTTCCTTTGATGAGACCGCCAGCAGCCATATTCTGAAAAATGCTAGGTACAGCATTACCGGCAGCGTCTGTACCGCCAAACAGCTCTAGGTTGGCCGCAGCTCTGTCGGCACCGTTGCCCCTTGCCATTGCATTGGTCAGGGTGTCAGCTCTTCTAAGATTTGTCGCAACGTGCTGGTCAACCAACCGTGTCCGAGCGTTTTGATTTACGGAAATTTGCCTGCGGTTCAGGTAGTCAATGCCGCGCACTTGCAAAGCGTTGCGCACTCTTTTGTCGTCGGTTTGGAGCACCAAGCGCTCTAAGATTTGCTTGCCTTGATCGTAAAAGCTAAGCGAGGAGTTTCCCTCGGCATCCGTGCCGCTTTTCAAAACCTGCTGAGGCGAGCGTGTCATCTGATCAGTGACAACGCCTTCAATTTCAGTTTCGAGCTGGGCTTCCTTCTCGGCCAACTCCTCATTGCGCAGCAGCCGTTGCTCTTCTTCATACCAGCTTATAGCTGCGTCCTCGACCTGGGCTACAGCTCTACCTGCTGCACGAATGTCAGCAGACAGCGCGCTTGGGTTTGCCCTGACAGAGAAGGTTGTGGCCCCAGTTTTTTGAGTGCGCTCGGTGCGGCGTTGATAAGTTGGAACGCGCATTAGGCTTGCCCGATACGAGCTGCAGTGCCCAGCAGGCTGCCGATAGCAGAATATGTTCCGGCACGTCTAGCCGCCTTGCCATACATGCGATTTAGCTGACCCTGCATACGCTCTTGAATGCCGCCCTCACGCAGCTCTATGGCCCCGACCTCGGCATTAAATCTGCGAGTAGCGATTTCCTCATCGGCCTCTTGCGCACTAGCAAGCGCAACTTTTAGGGGCGTTCCCTCTTCAGCGATCCAGCCATTGTAACGAAATGCCTGCATCTGAGTGTCCTGAAAATCTTGAAAGTCTTCTCGAAACTGCACAATTTTTTCTTCTTCAACAAACACAAGCTGGGCTGCTTGCTGATCAGCCGCCTTTGCGTTTCGTTCGTTAATGTCTGCGTTATAGTTGTAAGCCGCCTGCTGTTGGCGTCCCTCTGCGATTGGAAACAAAAAGCTCATTTTCTCACCCATGCCACTCTAGTGTAGTCCATGCCTTCCGGCCCGTATTTGCGCATCACGCCCTCAACCTCGAAACCCATGAAGCGCGCAAACTTTAGCGCGACCGGCCAGTCTGATTTGCAGACTGCCTGGACGCGCCACAATCCGTTTTCGTCAATGACCCGCTGCATAACATCCGTTTTGGCAAAGCGGATGAACTTGCGCGGGTACTCATGTATTTTATTGCTGGCGATAAACCATGCCTCGCCTACGCCTGGCCACATATCGACGATGCCTGCGCAACATATAATGTGACCGTGTTCTATCAATGTGAACGACCAGCCTGGCTGTTGCAGCGTTTCTGCCCAGTCCTTCATATAGCCAATGTTTTTTACTGCGCCGTCATTAAGAGGCCCGTCCATCAGATCATGCAGATGGTCTTGCTCATAGTCCACTATTCTCATTGGTCATATGTAATCAGCCTTGGGAATATGCCGATAATCGTGAGCGGCAGAGGCTGGTTCTGCTGCACAACAATGAAACCGTCAGTGTCAAAGCCGCCGCGAAATTCAATCTCTTTGTCGCCGGTAAAAAGCGGCGTCGCGCTGGTCATTGCTCCGGCAGAGGATCGAAACGGTATTCGATCTATTTCTGTCTCAGATGAGCCGACCAACACACCGACTGTGCGGAACAAGCGCAACACGACCTCATGTATGCGCTTCGTCTTGCCCTGTGCAGTGCCTTCAGTGCCGCCGGCATCGATGCGCATGGTCTGCAAAGTGCTGGTAAAGTTGAGGCCGATATGCGCCTTGGTTACAGAAAAATCCAAAGTTACAGCGCCACTACTTACAACCTTGTCCGGGTGAACGGCGCCATTGGCTAATATGCTAACGGTCTGGCCCTCCAGATGATCAAGGCCGGTAATGTTTGTCGCCGCCGATCCTGAATAGGTCGCGCCGCTGTCCACAAAAAATGCGTCCTCGACATCTTCGCCAAAATCGAATGTCTTAAAATATTCTATGAACCGTTTAGTCGCGCCACCTATGGTGCGTTTGACCACCAGATAGGTGTCGTCCTCATTTAGGTCGCCAGGTATGGTGGCAACACTTTCGGCATGCCCAAAAGCGTCTGTCCCAAAAGCACCACCCAGCAAATGCTCATGCCAGGCCACGACGTTTTCTTCACGTCGGTAAGTCATCCCAACAAACTTACCGTTTTCCAAAACACACCAGACGACGTTGTCCGGCTCTTGTTGTAGCGACATCTCCTTGATCCCGCTTTCGGTAATGTGTTCAGCGAGCAGGGTCATGTCGGGTGCCTGATAGCTGTCAGTGTTCAGATCGAACACCAGCTCGCGGAGCTTGCGCTTTGCGCGCTGGACGAACAGCGTGACGTTTGCAACCTGCACCGGCTGTATATCTGCCGACCCATAAGTGGCCTGCCGCTTCACCACAGCATTTGTTGGCGATAGCGGCGCGTCTTCAGAGCTGGTAACAACAAATTCGCCGCCGCTTGTTCCTACCAGCAAAACACGACCGGCCTGTAGGTATCGAATGATATTTACCTGGTTTGAACCAAGCGTGTAGGTCAGCGCGTCATCCCCGTCGGTGCCTGCTGCAAAATCTTCAAAGCTGCCGCCAACGCTGAAAAACAATGTCTGGGGCTGCGTGGTAGTTGAAGCAAACACCAGGCGCTGTTCGTAAAATGTAACGGCTGCCGGAAAGCCGGTGGCTGTCGAAAACGCGCCCAGCGCCCACTCTGTTGATGCCTCCAGTTTGCCTGCAATGGTAACGCTGTCACCGGCAGCCTCATCGACCAAATCCGCGCTGGGTGCTAGCAAGATCGTATCGTCAGTGGCGCGCACAATAATTGCGCTGGTCTCATTGTTTGCCGCCGACGTGAAGCCCGTCACAACTACTTTTTGACCCACCTTGAAGCCCTGCTCAACAAACTGTCCCGCAGTGTCTTGGTAACGGTCATTGTGTTCAAGGCCGGTTGCGCTTGGGTCGCCCTCATGCGCGGATATTGTCGTCGCCGTGTAGCTGGGCGTCAGCTCCGCGCGCCCCTCGGCATTATCTTGCACAGTGGCTGTCACGCTGGTCGCGCTGGTGAAGCCCGTGATTTTTGCAAAGCCCTCATGCAGTTGCACCAGACGCCCCACGTCAGTGCTTACAAAAACATCTGCGCTAGCTGTAATTGTCACCGAGCCGGTGCGCCCATTGGCCACCAAAGTTGTTGAGCTTGTGTTGGCCTCGCCCATCGGGCCGCGCAAGAAATCAACCTCTGCAATTGTCCATGCCGTATGGCTTGTGCGTGTAATTTTGCGCGGGGCAAAATCTGGGTGGACGATATACATCACATCCGCGCTTTGTGTAAATTTCAATTTGTCCAGATCAGTATGTGCGTATGGCGTTGTTACCTCGACCGGACTGCCGCTCGACACAACCGTGCCGCCGTCTTTGTGAATTCGAAAATACTGGTCACCAAACTCCAGGATATATGTTTGCGTGACATTAAACTCGAAAGGTATTAGCCTTGCAGCGTTTGCGCTGTTTTTGACCTCGCGCACAAAAGTTGTGCCTGGCCTGCGGCTTGCGCCACCGTGAGGATGCACAATAAAGTTTTGAAGCGTCTTACACCCGTTCTGGTATTTGGCAAGGTCTGTTCGGCCATCTAGCCGAGGCGACAGCTCGCCGGCCGTAAAGTTTGTAAACGCTGGTGACGCCTTCGCCATCAGAACCTCGAATTGATAAAGGTATCGGCAGCAACCGTCCGGCTGTCAGATATCACTGACGTGTTAATGTCGTTATCCTCGGTTGCATCAACAAAGCGCGCCTCGGTTAGTTTGTTTTGATATAGCGAATACATATTTGACGTAAGCGCCGAGCTGCCCACCAAGGGATAGGCTAGATCGGCTGCGAGTGCGGCAGCAATGGTTTCGGTCAAAAGCAGATCATACTGATTGCCATCCAGCACCCGCCCAATATAAATCATTTCGATGGTGCTTTCGTTGCACAAGAGCTTGCGTCCCTCAATTTTGTATAAGATGTCTGTGTCGCTGAGCTGCAAAACACGCAGGCAAAACGGATCGGTCGGCAGTGTAAACTGCTGTGAAAACTCGAATGCTGGTGTTTCGGCGTCGGGCGATATGGACGCCCTTGTGGTCAAGCAATTCCAGGGGTGCGCGCGGAACACGCTGTCGCGCACAAAGGCGAACCGCTGATTGCATATGCGCGCGGCCTTACTATCCTCGGTCAAATCAATAATGTTAGAAGCGCCAATTTGATTGAGCGCGCTGTTACAAATGTCAACAATGCTTGCCATGATAAATCCTTACAGAAAAAAGGGGGCAGCCGGAGCTGCCCCCCTTCACCTAGTTGGTGACGTAAAGCATCGTCACTGCGATTGATCCGGTGCCTGCGGCACCGCCCATTGTCACAGTCACGACCTTGCCGTCTTCGTTGGCGTCAACCTCTTCACCATTCAGCAAAGCGAGCGTGGCAGCAATGTCCACGATCTGAGCTGACGTTGAAGCGGCGGCAGCTTTGTACGCTGCGGCAGACGCAGAAACTGCGGTGCCGGCAGAGTTGGTGTGAGCTGCAAACCCAACAGACAACGTGGTAGACGAACCCAGTGCATCGTGCGCCAACTGGCCTTGCAGAATGCGCGCGCCATCGGGCAATGCAAACATCTCAATGACATCACCAGATGCCAGAGAGGATGCCTCATATGTGCCGTGGGCAACACGCACCTCGCCGCTAAGCTCGTTGGCTTTCACGAAATCAGAGGGATCGTCTTGCGTAAGCGTTGTACGCTGAGTGCTATAAACTGTAGCCATTTCTCAAGCCCTCCTTATGCGCTCTCGTCGCAGTCAATCTGCACCACTTTGGCTTCTTCCATGCGGGTCGCCCCGAAAGAAGCGCAGTAGTACACCTGCGTCGAATATGATTTATCGGCACGTTCATCGATCCGGCTTTGGACATCCTTGCCAACGGCAAGCTTGATGCCGTCCTCGGCCCATGCAAAGCATGAGCGGATGTTGCCTGATTTAGTCAAACGTGTGCTGACATGGAACTGAAAGCCCATGAAGCTATTGATCTCACCCTGAACCAGCGCTTTGACCGTGTTGAAGTCTGACGACGTTACAGTCGTGCTGTTCAACAGGGCTTCGATCTGGTCTGGCCCCACGGCGATATGACGTGGGATCGACGGGTCAACCGAGCCAAGGTCAAGAATTTTCTTGGCCTCAATGAGCTTTGCCAAGGTCAGGTCGGCAGAACCGTTTGCAATCTGGTTTGCAGAAAGCATGGTTGTGCTTGTCCCGCCGGACTTGCCGGTCTTGGCCGTGCCAATAGCAGCTTCGATAATGCTGTCATCCATTGACCGGCCAATGGCTGCGGCAGCAGCTCTGGCATAGGTTGATGTGGGATCAATGAGCATGCGAACTTTATCGGCATCGTCGATAAGATCAGCCCACTCATAGCTGTCCATAGTCACCATGCGGCGGCTATGGGGTGTGTCA
>TARA_B100000963_G_scaffold297768_1_pt1 | contig 16284 bp, 14 predicted proteins | sample TARA_B100000963 | Tara Oceans TARA_B100000963 (sample SAMEA2622097) | marine metagenome | biome: marine biome (ENVO:00000447); feature: surface water layer (ENVO:00002042); material: "saline water (ENVO:00002010), including plankton (ENVO:xxxxxxxx)" | depth 5 m | reverse complement strand
CGCCGTAAGTAAAAGTAGATGTCTGTGTATTGTCCATAGGGCTGTTCATTTTTTTACAATTGAAAAAAAAATAAATTTTAAATCAAATTTTTTTTAGGACCATGCATTTTTCTATTTTTTGTTTTGGTTATTATGCCATTCATTCTCCATTTTTTCATATTCAGCAAAGGCTAGATTGTATTCTTGGTCTTTAATCTGGTGTTTAAGTTGTTTAATAAGTTTCTTTTGTTTTTTCTGTAGTTTTTTTAGTGTAATAATTGATAGTCTATACTGCTCATGCTTTTCTTTATAGTAATCAAGTTCTGCAAGTTCCCAAACAATTTCTCCGAATTCATCTCCATACCACTCTTTGAATTCTTCAAAAGTGTATGAGTTAGTTTTTTCCCATGGGTCTTGTCGCACCTCCAAGATTAGTGGTTTAGACGGAACGTCTACATTTACCACCTCATATTCGATTTCGACTGTCTTTGTTTTAGGACTTGAGTCATTATCGGTTAGATCCAGCAAGTTAATTGTTTTGCCTAGTACGATTGTCGTGGTTTTTTTGTGGGATAGGTTGGTATTCATGGTTAGTTATATATTAATCAAATAATAAAATTAAATTAATCAAATTTATGTGTTCCTTAAAAAAAAGGGGGTAGGGGGATTAATAAATTGAAATTAAATATAATTAGGGAAGTTATTGATTAGTTTGAGATTGAGTATTGTCGAATTCAAGCTTTTTCTGGGCGAGATCTGCCTTAGCCTGTTCTTGGAAAGGAGTCTGTTCTTCAGGAGAAAGTTGATTCCATCGCTTTCCAGCAATCTTTGTAACAAGTGCAACCTTAATTTTAGATTCAGATTGGAAAAATTCGGGAGTGCTCTGGAGAAGTTCCTTAGTATGAGGACATTGAATAGTATCTAGAGACTGATTGGCTTCCTTAATGGCGGCGAGTTCTTGGGTGATCTGAGTGCGAACAGAGGCAAGATAAAACATGTATGCATTCTTAGCACGCTTAGGACCAGGCTTCTTAGTCTTCTTAGTTTTCTTGTTGTTTTCACGGTCAAAAGAATCAGATGTAAGACCAAGTTCCTTAGTAAAACCAGATTCATGGAGCTGCTTGGCAATAGCAACTGCCTTTTCAAGGGGGATGTCCTGAAATTTCTTGGAAACAGTAGCAGCCATATTCAAAAGAAGTGCACTATCATCGCCAGTGGTCTGAGTAGTAGGAGAGGTGGTGTTGTTGATTGTGGTCGCCATGGTTTTGTCAATTAATCCGTAATAAGAAGAAGTGTTGATAATCAAATTTTTTAAGAATATACTGGTAAGTTAGAAAAAAAAGGAATGAATTTTAAGATAATTATAAATTAAATTATTAACTATAGCTGTCGTATCCATCGTTTTCGTCGTCTGAACCCCAATCAGAGTGGTATTCAAAAATGCCCCTTTGAGCATCAACGTCAGTGGTGTCAAAAGTTTGGTTCTCCGCCTCCTCCTCCTCCCCCTCGGACTCCCCCACCTCCTGAAGTTCATGGGTATCTAGGCCGTTCTGAACGTCCATCATACCAAGACCAAGTCCTAGCTCAATGACATTGTCATCAGGCTCAAAGACATTGTCATCAGGCTGAAAAGTGTCATGCTCTTGAGAAAGATCTTGGAAACCCATGTGGGGTGGAATAGCTACCGATTCGTTTACTGTTTGCGAAGAAGACTGATTGTCATGGTCACGTTGATTGTTGTGGAAAGCGAACATGTTTGGTTGTCGGGAAGCGAGAGGAAATGTAATGTATTCTACAGTACTTTTTTTCGAGAATAATCAAATTATTGAGGATGATTTATATAAAAGGGTAAAAACTATATATAAAAAAAGGAAACTGTAGTATATAATATAAATTATAGTTTATTATAATCATAAGCATGGAATAAGGAGGTTGTCGTAATTGTAGCGCAATCCTCCGTCTTCAGGGCGTTGTGTCTGTAGCCATCTAATTTGTTCGTCAATCTGCACCAATTTAGCATATCTTGATGGAGGCATGGGAGCAGTGTGAAGAGAACCAAACCATGTTTCGATAAGGGTTTCAATAACAAGGTCAATGTGGTCGTGCCAGTTTTGGATAGGATTGCAAAAAACCTTGCTATTAAATATACATGGCACGCCCTTTGATTGCAATTTTGAAACCATATCTATGAAGTTATGGGTGGGGTATTCCGCAAATTCAAGTTCAGGTGTAGGAATGTTGAAGAAACAGGAAATGATATGTGTGATGTAAGTTTGACTGTTAAGTTTTGAATGGAGCTTTTGCTTTAGCTGTTCGATTTCTTCCTCCATAAGTTCAACTGTGAATTCATCGTATTTAGACCAGACTTCTTCTTGAAATGTGGTGGGTTGTTCGATGGTTTCTTGAATGTTGTAGTGACGAAGATAGAGCAAATTATTACACTCGGTGACAGATGTAATGGAGTATTCCTCTGCCATACAGTCATAGAAGTTAACAAGTTCGTTGAATTTTTTCTGATGGAGAGTTTTATTGTGTTTGTTTTCACAGTTGGCTTGGAGAAAGAAGGGTTTCCATGCACTTCCATACTGCAAATATAATTTTTCTGCTTCTTTTGAAAGAGACTCAACGATTACAGGATGTTCACTTTTCTCAAGTTTAATAATGAGGCGTGATATGGAGTGAATGTCTTTCTTCAAACCAATAATAATCTGGTTCATAAAATCAACTTTGAGGATGTTTTCTTGGCAGTTGTCTTCGAGTTCGTGTATCTGAAGAGTTAGGTTTTCGTCAGAACTGTATTCGAGCTCTCCATGTAGCAGCCCCTGCGCGGCGCTGTATTCATCGTCATACTGAAATTGTGGAAGTGTAGGTGTAGGTGTTCTATCTTCATCATGAGATGTATGAGGTATGTTCTGCATGTGGTCTACTGAACGGTCCGTTAGACTTTCAATGTCTTCGGTATCATGCTTCACGTAACCAAAAGGTCTTGGATTGTTTGCGCGATAAATATCCTCTACAGTTAGAGTAAAAGACTTGTGTTCGTTGTCACGCCAAATAGAATTAGGATTTAAGTAAGACCATTCCCATGCAAATTCATCCCAGCAATCGGGAGCATATAGACGACCATCCTCAATAGAAGACGTGAGGGGAACATCTTGTCTACCGCACTTGGCACATCCACCCGTTCCGTTAGTCATATACTCCCAATCGAATGGGTCCGAGTCTTCTGTTGGTTCAGTAAAGTTGTTATGGATAACCTGTGGATGTGTCTTGTGAAGATTATGGTATCGAGCCTCTAAGGGGTGCCATTTGTCGGTTACGAGAGTATCATCTTTGCGCCAATAAATCTTGTCACCTTGCCGATATTGGTCAGGCCAAACAAGGCAAGCTTCACCATTCTCATTAAGTTGTGGACGAGGTTGGTCAATTCTTCCCATAAAAAGGCCGTATTGAAGCTTACTTTTTGTAAGATTCTGTCTGTCGGCTTGTGAAATAGTGATGTCTTGCATTCGGAGTGGTTCCGTGGTGACCTTGGCTTGCTTTGCATGAAGGTGGCAGTAATCGCCATCAGGTGAATCTCGGCTTTTCTTGTGACGACATTGGCGACCAGGGTGGTTAGAATCTCCAAAGACGCGAGCCATGCAACAGTTGTCATCAATATGCACATTCTCCTCCTTTCCCGCAATATTCGATTCCGTATGAGTCATTGTCCGGGTAGACTTGTTGCTTTGAGGAACCGAAGTGTTATCGCAGGTGTTGGAGGAAGAAGACATTATGAGGCAGTTTTGTATACTACATAAGAATCTTTTCAATCCTTATCAAATTTATTTTATACATATGGTTAATAAAAAAGAAAATTGGTTTTTTATTTAATTGATTGTGTTATTTTTTCGATTTTTTCCCATGTTTTTTGGGCATTTTTACAGTTGCTAGTGCAATGGAATCGCCTTGTCGAGTAGGTTTACACTTACCATATAGTTCGTAGGTTCGTCTTCGCTTATCCGAGCCTTTCTTGCGTTTTTGGCCCAGGTCGTTGGTCTTCTTTGGCATGTTTGCGTGGTGTAGTTGTTGTGCTAATGACATACACACAGATTCAATCGTTCAAATTTATTGAAAGTGTGGTTTACTAGGAGTGTATTGTCTGCATGTATGTATCTAAAAGTATACGTTCCCTTGTAATTTGAAGATGATTCCTTGCGAGTGGAACAAATTTAAGTTCAAGAATAGCCAAACTACGCATAATGATTCGGCGAGTTGGTAGATCGGCTTCTTGAAACTTGATGTTAATGTTTATCTCTTGAAGTGTGAATGGAGCTGCTCGAAGGTCGGGTCGAACTTTGTGAACATCTATCCTATGAGGACCTTGGAGCATGGGAGCATATCCTGCACTTAGTGCTCTGTTTCCATCTGGTCGCCGATATTTATAGTAATCTTTTTCGTCGAGTTTGACACTATGAGTAGGGCAGTGGTGGAGGGTAACCTGCGTGCTCCATGTGACTTTTTTGGTATTCCATAGATTACTAAGGTCGTTCCATCCAAATTCCTTGGTCCAATCGTATGGAACTTTTCCAAAGTAGAGTTCGAATGTCTCCTTGTCTAATTGGTCGAGGTCATCGTGGTCGGAACCATACTGGTATGAATGTTGAAGATTGCAACACTCTGCTGAGCATACGGCACACTCATGGCAAAAGTGCTTTTCTCGTGGAGAACAGGGGCATTGCTGTGGAAAAGTGCCCCTGTTGTGTCTCTCCATGGTGTGGCCTTCAGTTTCTGAAAATTCAGGAAGGCTTTCCCAGGAAGTTTCCGGTTCCGAAGTCCATAGGAATACCAAGGACACGGAAGGTTCTCTACGAGATGTATTTGTAGGAGATTTGGTGTAGCTAGGCTTCTTACGTGGGTGCCTATGAGACGCTGTCTTCTTTGTAGAGCGCTTACCCGACTTGGAAGACATGGTGGTTAGTGTTATCGCTTGGTTGCGGTTGGATGGTTGATTGTATTACCATATCTAATGTAAAAACAAAAATCAAATTTATGAGTAACATATAGGTAAGTTGATATAAGAAGTGTTTATTTATTTACTAAAAGCCATCTAAAAAGTCTACGTAGTCAGAATAGGCTTCGTCTCGCTTCTGGGCTTCTCGCCCATAGTAGCACTCGAAGTCTTCATCTTGGTCATGTGGGACAGTGACCTCTCCAATGGATGGTTCGTTACCAAAGCGGAGCCAGTCCTCAGGAAGACGTGAAGGTGAAAGCTTGGAGGGACCTCCGTTTGTCTGGATGGAGTCGGGAAAGTCGTAGTTGGTTTCCGGGTAGTTCTCCTCTGGGTAGAGCTCGTCTTGCTCATACTCCGAGTCGTACATCATCCCCAATCCTCGACTATGGGTTGGTGTGGAAACTTTGGGATATTTAGGAAGGTCCCAGGGAGTGAGTGCCCTATTCAATGTGAAGTGGTAAGTCCCCCAGTGGGAGTCGTAATACCAATATGAGTCGGTTCCCACATTGTAGATGGCGGTGATGTGTGGGTATAGGCGAAGACGAGTGTCTACCCGGTTCTCATCAATCTCCAGAACGGGAAGCTCCTCCTCGAGCAACGCCTCATCCGGGTCTTCGAATGTGAGACCTGTATTCTTGTTGTGGTAGATGTAGGTCTCAGTGATAGGGTCCCAGATGATTGAGATATGGTTCTTAAACCACCATTCGGGAGTGTTCTTCTTGGAGGAATAGTGCGAACGCGGGTTGGTCTTGCTGTTCTTCTTAAACCATGTCGCATCGTGGGCGCAGGTCTGATCCCAATCTTGGGTGTCATTGAGGTAGTCGTCGCCGGTGGTTTGGAAGTAGCTCATGGTGTTTGCTGGTTGCGGCAGGTGTTCTTAGGGTTTGATAATGCCTTGTTACTATAAAACGGTCTTATCAAATTTTTATTATATATAGATAGTGAATATAAGTAAGTAAATAAAAAAAGAAAATCTAATTTTTATGGTATATGGGTTATTCGCTTTTTACTTATGTGTTTTATACGCTTTTTATGGTATATGGGTTATTCGCTTTTTATGGGTTTTGTATTATTTAGGCGTGAAGGAGGACGCTAGAGAGGTGGTCCAGCTCATGCGTCTTCGCCTCTTCGGCCTTCTCAGTCTCCGCAAGCTTCTGAGCGGCGAGGTGCGTCCAGACTGCCTTCGACTCAGCAGACATGGTCTTCCACTGAGCACCAGCGAGCTGGGACACCTGCCCAGCGCGGGGCTTGGAGCCGTCCATCTTGGAGATGCTCAGCTGCGTCTGGAGGAATGCAGCGCGGAAGGCAAGGAAGCCGTTCGGAGACTTCTTGCGAGTCTTCTTGGGCTCTGTGGGCTTCTCAGCCTTCTTCTGAGCGCGCTCTGTCTCCTTCTCAGCCTTCTTCTGAGCGCGCTCCGCTGCCTTCGTCACCTTCTTCGCCTGTCGTTCGGCCTTCTTCGCGTCCTTCTCTGCCTGCTTGCGAGCACTGTCTACCTCTCGCATCTCCTCGCGCCAAGCCTTCTTGGCCTGAGGCAATGCAGGGTGCCAGTGGACCTCGCCGGAGAGTTGGTCTCCTTCGTAGACGACGCAGACGCGGCCCTGCTCGTCCACCTGTGGGCGCTCGTTGTCGATGCGGCCAAAGAAGAGTCCGTCCTTCTTGCCGTTCTCATCGAACTGGAGAGGCACCGGGTTCTTGGCGAACTGCTTGCCGTGGCGGGCGCAGAACTCACCATGGTCGGTGTGGCGAGTGTTCTTGCACTGTTCGTGGCCTGTGCCTGCAATGCGGGCCATGCAACGGCACTCTGGCTGAGGAGCCTTGCGAGGTCCCTTCGGAGCTCCTCGGCGGCGCTTGGTGTTGGTGCTCTCAAGCAGAAGGCTTGCGGGGATCGTGTTGCGGGCGGCGTTCAGCATCGCTTCCGCAGCCTGGAACTCCTCCTCGGTCCAGTTCGAACCCTCTTCCTCGTCCTGAAGAGCGCTCAGTTCAGCCTCCTCCTCGGCGGTGAGGGTCTCGGGGGCTGCAAGATCGCCGAGCCGTTGATTGAGCTCGGCGAAGTGCTTCTCAATCGCATCGGTGTCAGCGCCCGTGCTCTTGAGAGCGTCGATCATGCGGGTCTGTTCCGTTGTGAATGCAGAAGCGTTCATCTTGAAGTTGTCGTCGGGTATGCGTTTGTTGAGCTGTGCTCGGGTAAAATATGATATCAATATCGGAAATAACCAATCATCAAATTTTTTTTACCCCTTTATGGAAACAAATAAATATATATTTTATAAAAGGGTAAGTATTATAATACGGATTCATGTATATATGTTATATAAAAGGGTAACACAGATATATAAGGTATATGTATAAAGGGGTATATATTATGCATAAAGGGGTAAGTATATATGTTGTATTATGCATAAAGGGGTATATATAATATATATGATACAGTATAAAGGGGAACAAAAAATTTGATGTACTGAGCAACTGAGGCGATTGTGTTATATATGCGTGAGCGTATACAAAGCAACACTGTTATATGTATAAAGGGGTAAAAAAAATTTGATAAGACCGAATGATTGATGTTGAGAGTAGATTTTATCGAGCAAAGCTCAGAAACACCCGAACAACCAAAACCAACACGATGGCTCAGACCCTCAACATGACTTCTCTTGGCGATTTGTCCGCGATGGCTACGAAACTTTGTATGACTGAGGACCAGCTCAGGGAAGTCGCTTCTCAGCTGGAATCAGTTGCAAAGGCAAACGGAGCAAGCAAGGGAACTCGCAAGGAACGCACCCCTGCGGCACCTGAATGCCGCTGTATGGCCCGGATATGGGGAGATGGCATGGGCGCGCAGTGCACTCACGCGAAGAGCGGAGGTGATTACTGCAAGCTGCATGCGAAGAAGGCTGCTGAGACTGAGGAACCTTGTGTGTGGAAGGATGGCAAGCGTTTTGGACTCTGGTGTGGTCGTGTAGACCAGCCCTTGACGGGCAAAGATACGAATGGCAAGTGGCAGATTATCTGGAAGCATCCGGACATGGTTGCCGCAATGAATGCCGAGAAGGAGACAGGAGAATTCAAGTATGGAGAGGCGGAGGAGAAGAAGCGCAATCCGGTCAGCTCTGGTAAGCCGCGTGCATCCCGCAAGCGGAAGGAAGGAGCTGAGAAGAAGGCGAAGAAGGAGAAGGCCTCTGGAGTGAAGAAGCCTCGAGGAAAGAACGCCTACATGTTCTTCCTCGATTCTCGCCGAGCTGAGATTACTGCAGACATCAAGGCAGCAGCTGAGGCTGATGGTGCTTCTGATGAGGCAAAGGCGAAGCTGAGCGCCAAGGGCTCTGTGAAGGTGTCTGAGGTGACGAAGGTCGCGGGCGCTGAGTGGAAGGCTCTTTCTGCGGAGGAGAAGGTTCCTTTCGAGAAGAAGTCTGCAGAGGATAAGGCTGCGAAGATTGCCGCTTGGGAGAAGGAACAGGCGGAGACTCCTGCGGTTGAAGCCGGTGTTGAAGCTGAAGTGACTTCGACTCCTGCTACGCCTCCAAGTGCTCCAGATACGCACAATGCTGCTTCGCTCAAGGCGGCAGCGAAGCTTTTGGAGAGCTTGAAGTCGGATGACAAGGACGTATTCGGGTCGGATACTGAGGAGGAAGAAGGAGATGCTTGGACCTATACTCTCCCCGATGAGCACGCTCTGACGAGGCCAGAGGGGTATGAAGGTGATTTTGACCCGACCAATGTTGTGGGAATCAAGGGCAGTGACGGGCAGGTATACGTCATGACGATGGTCTGGTATGAGGAAGCTTCTGAGGAGGATGTCTCGAATCTTCAGAAGCTGAAGGAGGATCACATCGGAACCGTGCCGAAGCCGACGTATCCGACGGAGGATGACGATGAGCTGGAGGGAGAGTTCAAGCCTCGCGAGGCGTAAGTGATACAAAACTAAAAAAATAAGAAAACCCATATACTAAAAAATAGAAAATTGAAAACTGATAAAAAAGTGTGATTGTTATTTGTTTTTTTATATCTATCTTTTACCCCTTTATGGAATAATGTATATAAAAGGGTAAAAAAAATTTGATGAGTCTGAATGATTGATACAGTTAGCAGATTTTAACCCGAGCACAGCTCAACCGACGCAAGACGCAACAACATTCAAGATGGCGAAGAACACTTCTCGTTCCTCCACCACGACCTTCGAGGCGACCTTCCCGCAGCAGGGGACGCTTGATGGACGGACCATGAGCCGGATCATCGGCACGAAGGGATGCGGCACCAAGCGCATCGTCAAGATGGTGAAGGCTCGATTCGGTGACGAGACTCGCCCTTTCCTCCGCGCGAACCGCGGAGACAACAACTTCACCATTCTGGCCAAGGGGTCATCTGGTGAGAAGGCGGTGCGCTTCATTGCGGAGTTCCTGCAGAAGGAGACGGACTTCATCCAGGGGAGGACGAGTGAGTGCCCCCATCCTCACCAGTGGGTGGACGCTTCCGGCTACGGCGAGCTGATGAAGCACATCATTGGGAAGGCGGGATGCGGCATCAAGGCGCTCCAGGAGCCTGGTGGCTTCATCCTCAACCGGAACAAGGACGATGAGCCAGAGAAGGAGCTGTTCCTTGTGGAAGGAGTGGACAACGCGCAGGTGCAGCGGATGGTGCTCAAGCTGCGGGAGCACATGGAGAAGACGCGCACCTCGCAGTCGGATGGAGCTCGTCGTCGGCGGGTGCAGGTGGACCTCGCCACGCCAGACGGATGGTTTTCACAGGAGGCTACGACCGAGAGCGCTACTGTGGCCGACACCAACTCGTTCGGGTCGCTGATGGACGGGGATTCTTCCGAGGATGATTCGGAGGACTCTTCGCAGGGGGCCGATGAGAAGGCTGCTGAGGAGGAGATTCGCCGTCACCTTCAGAGCAAGATCCACTCTCGTGGGAACAAGGCTCGCACTGTTGGACAGGAGATGCACGAGACCAGGTGCAAGCTGGCGCAGACTCGTGGGGTGGACCCGCGGATGGTGAGCGACCGAGAGGTGAACGAGCATCTTCGGGAGCTTGCGCTGGAGGAGGACCGAGAGCTGCAGAGGGTGCAGGACGCGGCAGTGGGGAAGAAGCAGAAGGTGGACACGACTTCGCACGAGGAGTTCCCAGATGAACTGGGCTCTGCAGGCATCCAGCTGCATGTGCAGGAGCTGGGTCAGTGGGCTACGAAGTCCAAGGAGGTGATGGAGAAGAAGATCGCCGCCAAGCCTCCAGCTCCACCGGTGGCTCCTGCCAAGTTGGAGCGACAGAGCTCTACGCGTCCTGTTCCTCGTCCGACTCTTGCGCGTTCGCAGACTGGGGTAGCTCCGGCTGGTTCTGCCTTCGATGGAACCCCGCCGGCAGACGATTGCTGGCCTCTTCTCGACGAAGAGTCCAAGGAGTGGGGCGACTCTGATGAAGAGTTCTAGGTAAGTAAGTAGATAGATAAAAAAAGAAAATAAAATAAAAAGCTGATAACCCATATACCAAAAACAGCGTAAAACCTCATAACCAAATAAAAAGCTTATAAACCATATACCCTACGAGGGCCCAGAAAAATTAAAAATGATTGATAGAGATAGAGTCTATAGACTATTTTCTTTTTTATACGGTGTATATGTGGTATAAAGGGTTAAAGTAACTTTCTATATACAGTAATAAATTTGATAAGTGCTGAAGAGTAAGTAACGGTAACAACCTTTCTTCTACTGCAGACCAAAGAATACGAAGTATGGCGAACACTGGGATCACCTCTTTCAACCCTTCTGGCAAACAGTTCTCTTTCAGGAATGAGAGTGTTAACGGTTCTGAGAAACGAACGGAAAGCTTTAGCCTGAGTCTATTTACCGATGGGAAGTTCTGTGCAAAGCATGTTAGCACGACCAATGATTCGTTTGATGGCGAATCAGATATAAAACAGGTAATCTCTCGCGGTAATTGGACAATCTGCGAGGAAACATCGAGCAGAGTCAGGTTGAGCGGCAAGTGCGTGAACAGCCGTGTATCCTATAAGCACTGTATGGACTCAGACGATGAGAATGAAAGTAGTGAAGACGACTTCAATCAGGTCTATAGTTACGAAGAACTGGTGAAAATGAATTGCAATGACCTCTAAACTTAATAAAAACTACCATACCATAAATTTTCTTTTTTTATAAGGTATCTATAATTAACAGTAAATTTGAGTATTGAGGGTGCTTGTATGTATGGATTACAATACACTAACTGTGCTTATAAGCGCATTACCAACAACACCAAGATGCCTAAGCTTCAGATGACTGCCGAAGAACACCAGGAATTTCGTATCCTCATGCAACGCCGTCAGGACGAAGAAAAGATCCGTTACAAGCATATCAAAGAGAGGTGGGCGGAACAGGAACGTTACAAACAGGCGCTTCGCTACAGGGAGGAGATGAATATTGGACCAGAGGACGAAACTGGGTGGGAGGGAAACCATGGACTGAAGACAATGGAGTCGAGGATGAACTATATTCATATCCTCAGCAAAAAGATACTAATGAGTGAAACGGAGAAGCTACCTGTATTGAGAAAGGCAGTGGATGACTTCATTAAGAAGCACACGGTAGTTGAGGCGGTTCCGGTTGCCGAAGGGGTAGTTGAAGACGAAGTGGAGTCATCGGAACCAAATGTTTGCTGTCCAGGTGGTGAGGAGAAGTATGGAAGTTCTAGTTCAAGTGAGAGCGAGGACGAGGACGAGGAGGACGAGTCCACAGAGAAGCCGGTGGTAGATGAACCTGCGGTAGATGAGAAGTGGGAAGAGTCTGTTCGGCTATACAATTCCTACTGGAACGCGAGCGCGAAGGAGCCGGTCAAGGAATGGGACTACGTGGGAATTTGTGAGTGGACTGGATCATGGGATGAGGAAGGTTGGCCGCAGAATTTGAATTGGGGACATGAATCAAAGTATGGGAACAAGAGATTTGGGAAGAGGTTTTGGAAGAAGATGAATGAATGTGGGCGTCGCGAGAAGAAGCGCCATAGTGGAGCTGAAAGGCGACCGCGTGGTTATGGGCGGCGTGTAGTATATTAGAATGAATCAAGTAAATTAATAAAGCTAATATATACCATAAAAAATTTCTTTTTACCTACACTTAATGTAAAAATTTGATGAGGGCATCAAATACCTAAGTTGTAGTATTCAAAAACAACGCAACGAAGAGACGATGACTACAGCATTTGCAGGCAACAACGGTGGGGTAAGCCCTATGAACTTCAACTTAAGGCCTTGGGCTTCTTCATGGTATCCCAAGAAGGGCTACGTTTGGAGCAAGGGGATTGACGAAAATTTCCCTGATTCCCACCTTCAATACTGCTTGGGTTCGCGGTTCCAAGAGAGGGCTTTGAATCTGAGCAGGGGCGGACAGTGTGTTACTATGGCTCCGGAAGTAGGGCAGGGAATGTTCACCTACGTCCCTGATGGAATCCTCTTTTCGGGGATGAAATTGAAGGCTTGGCCCGGGGCTGGTGCTAGCCAATGGGGTGGACGTGATACCCGGGAAGCTTGGGTAGGACGCGACATGATTGGGAACTTTGTTCTGATCCGTGTGAAACGGACAGAGGTCCCAAAGTCTTGGAACTATGGTGTGGACGAGCGCACGGAACTGGAGAAAACAGAGGACGAGCTGAGTAAGTTGAAACTGGACTTCTACAACCCCGTGTATGAATTCCCATACATCGAGCAGAACCACTTTCGCTACGAGTGGCTGTTTGGGTTTGTGAGGAGCTACGACAGCTACACTGGCAAGCACGAGATCGTGTTGAAGTTCGATGACTTTCCAGTGACTGATAACTGGGTGACACTGGAGAAGTGTATGTTCCAAGAATGGACTCGAGCCGACATGAGGAGCTTGATGGATAAGCTGAGGAAGCAGGCGGAAGCACATCGGGAGAAGTGGGAAGAGATTCGCCGAAAGCAGAAGGAGGAGGAGGAGAAGGAATCGGCTATTAACATCCAGAGGATATGGCGTGGATATCAGGGTAGGGTCTACGGAGACATGCCTGAGTTGATCAGTTGTTCACCAGGTCTTCGTGAGATGGAAGAGGTCTATGGTAGCAACCACCCCAACTGGTCGACAGAGGATGGCAGTGAAGTGGTGAATAGGTTCTCAACTCCAAAGCAACATGGGCTTGCTATCCCACCTAAGCAAAAAGATTGGGTGGAATTGTTCGACCCTGGGACTCAGAGACCATACTACCACAACATGACTACTGGATTCAGCACATGGAATCGGCCCAAGTGGTTCGTTGATCCTTACAAGGGGTTTCCGCGGTCTTCAGGGGGTCCTCGTCGATTGAAATTCATAAGGCCCAGGGACATGCGTAAGAGCAAGAACGAGAATAGGAGGAAGTATCTTCATCAGGCAACACTTCCCCAGAGGGATTCGGCGCACCATCCTAAGGTGGAGAAACCAGAAACAGTTGTGGAGTTCCAAGAGCTTAGAGATTTAAATGACTGTGAAATAGACAACGCACCCATGAAGTCGAGCTACGACAAACACCAATGGTGGAGGAAACGTGAGAAGAACCGCTACTGGAACAACGATGTAAAAAATAGTTTTGATTGGCACGATGGTAACACGGAGGCCTGTGAAAGGAGGGCAAAGACAAAGTATAACACCGTGAGCCGGAATGGAAACAATCTCTGGGGGACAAGAGGTCGGAAAGGTGCAGTAGCTCAACGTGCGAAGGCCCAGGTTCGTAGGAACCGTAGGAGGAAGATGCGCAATGACACCAGGAGTGTTCGTCGTGAGGATTAATTTAAAATATTGTATATAACCAAGGGTGTAGCATAATGTAATGCTCTAAGGCGTTAATAAGCCTGGTAAAGATCCAAGTTCAAGTCTTGGCACCCTTTAAAAAGTTGAAATCTTTTTTTTTCCTAAGTATCTGGGAAAAATCAAAATTTGATTTAAAGATAAGAGACAGTTTAAGAGTAAAGATGTTACGACCACTGTTTTTGTCACTACTGGTTATGGGGGTAAGTTCGTATAGTATTAAAAATGAAATTGTGAATCCAAGTAATTGGTCGCCAAGTGCTAAATGGTTAGGTTTTACAGGTTCAATGGTAGGTGGATATTGGTGTGTAACACAACTACATGCATATTATTGTGCGCCATCAGGATTTTATGGTATGATTCAAACAGCTTTGTTAATGAGTAGTCCAGTTTGTAGAACCTTTGTATCAATTATGTCTAATATAGATAGTATTTACGGAGCAGTATGGGGGGGATTGTTTTTATCAAGTATGTCTTTTCTTAGCGATATATCAAAAAAGTTTTCAATAAATACCCAGAAAGTTGTTGATTAGGGAAAGCTTAAAATAGTTTAAAATTATTTTTTTAAAATTTGATTTAAAGTCTTCTGGGAATTAATAATGTGAGATTAATGTGTATGAGAAGACCTTTAAGGTTAACTATAAGGAGGGAAGATAGTTATAGAGCTATAAAGGAGGAGGTAAAGTATGCAGAAGTAAGACTATTTAGAGGATGTATAAGAAATATAAAGAAGGATGACTATATATATTTGTCACATAATGGGGAAAATGTGCTAATTCATGTAGATAGATTAAAAATTTTCCCAACTATAGAGAATATGTTGGAGAATGATTTAGTAAATATTGCTACTGGATTAGTTAATAGGAAAAAAGATAAGAAATTCTATGAACAATTTTATAATAGAAAAGAGATGGAAAGTTACAATGTTGCAGTAATATTCTTTAGATTAGTTTAAATCGAGGAAGTTTGGTGCGGTTAAAATAAATAAAAAAAACATAGTATCTATCTAAGGAAGATATCTATATAAAGTTATATCACTCTTAATAAATATAACAGGTGCAAATCTGGTATCAAACCTTATAAAAAAAAATTTGATTGAAATTTTTTCAATCATTATTGAAGCAGCTTCCAGGTGAGGGGAAGATGATAAAAATCGCCCGTCTAGCTCAGTCGGTAGAGCGCAAGGCTCTTAACCTTGTGGTCGCGGGTTCGAGCCCCGCGGTGGGCATAAAGCAACGTGGCGCAGGGGAAGCGTGTCGGGCCCATAACCCGAAGGACGTAGGATCGAAACCTACCGTTGCTATTTTAAGACTTGCGAACAGCAAATAAAAACCTTTTGACTTCTAATCAAGCGGCCCCTGTTCGATTCAGGGGGAGGCGAAAACCTTCCTTGGTAGGCGGAAAAAATAAATGCAAGTCGTCTGCCTCGTTAGCGCAATTGGATAACGCGCCGGTCTTCTAAACCGGAGATTGCGGGTTCGAGTCCCGCACGAGGTATAAATTTAAAATTCTAAATCACACTAACAGCAAATTCTCAACTACCACTATAAGGTCGAGGTCGTGGGATCGAAACCCACCATGGGCGAAAGCCTGTGTAGCTCAGAGGAAGAGCGCGTATGAAAATAGTGTGATGTCATCTGCACCAATAGTCCAGTGGTTAGGATACTCGCCTTCCAAGCGAGTGGCCCGGGTTCGATTCCCGGTTGGTGCATAATAAAGATTATCTAACAGCAATTATCAAATGTTAACTATTATAACTTATAAAGATAATCGTTCAGCTGGGATTCCCGAGTGGTCAAAGGGGACGGTTTTAAGCACCGTTGCGTTAGCTTCGTGGGTTCGAATCCCACTCTCAGCATAAAGGAAAGACATTCTCCTACGGCAAAGAATTCAAATATCCCACATAGTCTAGGCGGTTAGGATAGCTGGCTTTCACCCAGCAGACCCGGGTTCGAGTCCCGGTGTGGGAATTCCGCTCCGTTAGCTCAGTCGGTAGAGCGACGTGCTTATAACGCGTAGGTCGCGAGTTCAAGCCTCGCACGGAGCATCTTCTTAGACCATCTAACAGCAATTATCAAATGTTAACTATTATAACTTATAAAGATGGTCGTTCAGCTGGGATTCCCGAGTGGTCAAAGGGGACGGTCTTAAGCACCGTTGCGAAAGCTTCGTGGGTTCGAATCCCACTTCCAGCATTTTAAAGGTATCAGACAGCAATTATTATTATTATTATTATTGTTATCACAATTATTCAACTTGATACCTGAATTAGATAATAGCTATTATGCTTTCATAGCTCAGCAGGCAGAGCGAGCGGCTGTTAACCGCTAGGTCATAGGTTCGAACCCTATTGAAAGCGCTTCTTAAAATTACTTCTAGCTCCATTAGCTCAGATGGTTAGAGCGTCGTGCTTATAACGCGAAGGTCGTGAGTTCAAGCCTCACATGGAGCATCTTTTTAAATTCTAATATTTTTTTGCCTCGTTAGCGCAATTGGATAACGCGCCGGTCTTCTAAACCGGAG
>TARA_B100000963_G_scaffold328780_1_pt1 | contig 16328 bp, 8 predicted proteins | sample TARA_B100000963 | Tara Oceans TARA_B100000963 (sample SAMEA2622097) | marine metagenome | biome: marine biome (ENVO:00000447); feature: surface water layer (ENVO:00002042); material: "saline water (ENVO:00002010), including plankton (ENVO:xxxxxxxx)" | depth 5 m | reverse complement strand
CCACCGAGAGATGTGGTCACAGATTTAGCCATTCGCTGTGCCTCTTCTAAAAGGTGCGGTGTCATGGGCATAGGCTGCCAGCTCTCTTGGTAATCACCACGTTCTTGGCGGTGTCCAATTGGCGGACAGAACAACGTAGGGCCGCGCTGTTGGGTCAAAGTCAACAGCGTAATTTCATAATCGAAATCGATGAACGATTCCACAATGACCTCAGCCAAATCGCCACGTGATCCGCTCAAAGCATAATCCCAGGCTGTTTTGATGTCCTCTTCAGACCGAATGACGGACTGGCCTTTACCTGAGCTCGACATTAATGGCTTAACCACACAGGGGATGCCCACGGCGTTCACGCCCTCTGCCAATTCATCATAAGATGCAGCGTACCTGTATGGAGCGGTTTTCAATTTCAACTCCGCTGCCGCCAAATCCCGAATGGCCTTCCGATTCATTGTGAAGTTCGCCGCTCGAGCCGAAGGCACCACGTGGATTCCCTGCTCCTCGTATGCGTAAAATCGTTCTGTTCTGATGGATTCAACCTCAGGCACGATGATATCCGGTTGATGCTTGGCAACAACTCCATCTAATGCCTCACCATCGAGCATGTTAATGACCTCACAGTCGTCTGCTACCTGCATGGCCGGTGCTCCTGCATAGGAATCAACAGCGACAACAGTTTGACCGTACCGTTGGAGGGCAATGACGACTTCTTTGCCGAGTTCACCAGAACCGAGTAGTAGGACTTTTTTGTGCATTATGCAACGATTCGAGTTTTGTCGTAGATCAAAATTAGATTACTCAGTGGAGTTCACGAAACGGAAGTGGGCGCGTGCCGTTTCGTGGGCTTCAATATCCGCTCGCTCCATTCGCTGCTTACGGAATTTACCATCATGATATAAGTCCGCTTGGTTGTCGTAAAACGGACTAAAAACATTTCCGGACTGGCCGGTGGGCAGGATGCTCTCAGCAAAATCGACAGCTGCGAAATCAATTCCAATACGCATGGAAGGGCCAGAGAAGACGTCATAGTTTACGGCCTCTTTCAGCTTGAACTCGTACTTGTTGAGTGCGTCTTTTGCAGATGGCAAAGCAAATGGACCTACGTTCAAGAGGTCTCCTACGAGTGGAGCATCGGTCATAGCGTGGCGGTGCACAACGGAGTGAAGGCGGCCGTACTTCCACTCGCTTACGTCTTTACCTAGCACCTGTATAAGATCAGACCTAGCCGCTAACAAAGCCCGGGCTACAATCGTTGCTGCGCCCTCCACTTCCTCCGTTCGAATGTCATCCCACCAAGGACTGTTGGAATTGGCCAGCAAGCGCGGAAACGAATTTTCACTAACAATGGTTTTATGCCACGATTCGAACTTCTCCTGCGCGGTACCGGCTTGTGCGAACTGCTCAAACTCGTCAAACATTGCCCCTTGAATAGTGCGGTACATCCATCGGTAGTAAAGCGTTGGGGCAACATCGTCAACCAAGTGTCCCCCATCCCATCCGCGCATGAAGTCATCTACCTCGGCACCAGCCGAATCGGCATATGCAACGAGTGCTTTTGTGTTTTGGCGATACACAGGACTGTGGTGATCCAATTGAATGGCCTGCGCATCCGATACGGTCCAGTCATTCTTCGGCCCTGATAGTGCTTCGAAAATACTAGCTGCCCTTGTGTTACCCGCGTAATAATGACCGGGGTACTGGATGCTATCTCCCAAATCTGGGGCATTGTTCGCAGAATAGACAAAGCCGCGCTCAGGGTTAATCAGTTGCGGGTTCATATCAAACCCGTACCAACCCCTTGGATCGTTCGCCGGATTGGTGCCGTCGATTGCGACCTTGGTGTCCACTCCGGCGGGGCGTATGGGTAATTTGGCGCTAGCCCACCAGCCAATATCCCCCTTTGAATCACCGTACATTACATTGATGCCCGGTGCGTGCACTAACTCGGCACTCGCCGCGAATGCCTCGATGCCACTCTCCCTCGAAAACCCATAAAACGCGTCGTGAATGCGATTTTCGGGGTAGTGATTGAAGGTCCACCACATGGCTAAGTCCTCCTCGATCAGCGGTCCGTGGTGCGTTTTTCGCACGGCAAACTCAACCGGATTGTCACCTGCAACTTCAATGACCTCTGTTCTGACCTCCAGTGGCAACCACTCGTCACCATGGAGGTACCTGTCTCCTTCGACGATTTCTCGGTAGAAGTCGATTTCGTCGTTGACAAACATTGTAATACCCCAAGCATGGTCCCGAGTATGGCCAATTGCCGGGAATGGCAAGCCGCCGATATGGTTGCCATAGTATTCGAGCTCGGACGTCACGATGTGCGCCTCGTACCAAACAGACGGCGAGGCGAAAGCCATGTGGGCATCGTTACAAAAGATGACTTCACCCGACGCGGTACGGTCGCCACTTAGCACCCAAGCATTAGATCCCAACCATTGGGGCACAGGGCGCAATGCGTCAAGGGCATGAACCCGCGACGCAAGGCCTGAAATGTCTCGGGGAGAGTCATCTCTTGGAATATGTGTGAATCCCTCTTGTCCCCAGGCGAGGTCTGCGATATAGGACGAATCCAAAACTGTCTTCATCCAGTCAAGTATGGGCTCTGTTTTCAAGTGAATGGCAAACGAATAGGCCATGAAGCCCGTCGCGCAGTATACATCCAGCAAGGTGAACGGCTTGGGTTTAGCGTTGATTAACCGGTACTCGAGCGGCAACTCCTTTGTGGCAATGAAGCCATTAACACCTTCCAAGTATGCCTTCATCGCTTCGAGCACTTCCGGCTTCGCTATTGAATCCAGGGACTCCACCGTACGGCTAGCCGTTTCGCGCATACCCAAGGTGCGAAGGTATTTATCGTTTTCGATGAAATCACGGCCCAAGAGGGCCGACAACTCTCCTGCACCTGCTCGACGCAAAAGATCCATTTGCCAAAGTCGTTCCATAGCGTGCACATAGCCCAGCGCGAACATGGCGTCAGGTTCAGAATTAGCATAAATATGCGGAACTGCCATGTCGTCAAATAAGACTTCCACATCCTGCTTCACAAACGAAGTTTGGCACTCAAAATCGTACTCCGGAGCAATCGTCCTGATCGTGACATACACCAAAAAAAACAACATCGTCAATAGGACGAATGCAACGCGGAAAACGAGATTCATAACGTGGAAAGTAAGTCAATAAGTTCGTATGATGCAATCTGGGTTGCATCGTTTTTGATCAGGCTGCACAGCAATTAGACACCTCATCATTCCAAGCATCACCTCGATAATGCAGTTCAGGTTACCGAAGTAAAAAATATCGTGTACTTTCGCTCAACTTGTGATTATGCCGCTTAATGATCTGAAGCAGCCACAATACCTAACCCAAATCTTATGCTTCCCAAACTCTTACGCTTGCTATCCAGTTCTCTGGTGGTTTTGGCATTGATGACTCTCGGTGCCCTTAATTCTGTTGTCGCTCAAGTCGACATCATCGGGTCCATTAGTGATGGTGCATCAGGCGAACCGCTCATTGGTGCTACTGTAATTCAAAAGGGAACTACAAATGGCACCAATGCCGATGTGAACGGCTCATTCACCTTAACCGTTGAAAAACTTCCCGTCGAGGTCATTTTTAGTTTTGTGGGATACGAGGCGCAGATCAAGGAAATCACGAATACACAGCCCTTAGAAATTGCGCTCATTGAAGATGCGGAACTCGTAGGTGAAGTCGTTGTTGTCGGCTATGGCAGACAGAAAAAGCGCGTTTCCACTGGCTCAATTGCCAAGGTAACTGCTAAAGACATTGAAGGAATCCCAGTACCTGATGTCATATCAACCCTAGAAGGACAAACTTCGGGTTTGATCGTAAATGAATCGAGTGGTCAGCCAGGTGCAGGAAAATCCATTCTGGTTCGTGGCATCAGCACCAACGGAGACACCTCTCCACTTTTTATTGTAGACGGTCTACAATTAGGGAATATCGACAACATCAATCCCGCCGACATTGAATCCATCGACGTGTTGAAGGATGCTGCCTCAAGCGCAATTTATGGAGCAAGAGCGGCTAATGGAGTTGTCATAATAACAACCAAAAATGGAAGTGGTAACGATGAAGGAACCATCAGCTACCAAACCAGCTACCTCAATTCCCAACCTTGGAAGTTACCCGAAATGCTCGGCAGTGAAGATTACGTGATGCTAATCCGCGAGAAATTCGCCAACAGCAATCAGACATCTGCGCTAGACTTACTAGGCTTCCCAGACGTAGGCGATGAACCCACGGCGAATACGAACTGGATGAACGAGATTTTCAATCCGGCCACAGTGGTTAATCACAGGCTCACCGCAACCACCAAAAACTCCTACCTCTCAGTAGATTACTGGGATCAGACTGGTGTCATCGGCGGAGATAAATCGAATTATACCCGTTACTCGGTGCGCTACAACAGCTCGAAGAAGTACAAGGATTTCGTCACCATTGGCCAAAACCTCAACCTAAACAGGACGGATAATAACAACATCGGCACCAACAGTGCTTTCGGCGGAGTTCAGATAGATGCTTTTGCTTACGACCCGTTGACCCCTGTTTATGATGATGCAGCTCAATACGGATTTGCCCAATCGCCTTGGGTTCAAAAAGAATACATCAACCCATTGAGCCGCCTGTGGCTCATAAACGGTGATGGTAAATCTGACCAAATGATTGGGAACTTTTTCTTGGAAGTAGACCTCATCGACGGTTTAAGTTTGAAAACAGACATCGGATTTGACCTTAACTGGTGGGATTACCGCAGCTTCACTCCAACCTATGAGTTTCATCCTGCAGCCCAAAACCTCACGAACGATGTAAGTCAAGGGTCAGGGAATTTTCAAGGTTACCAGTGGGAAAACACCGCAAATTACACGCGCTCTCAAGGAAAGCACAACTTCGATTTTTTGCTCGGAACTTCTTTTCGTACCAATGACTTTCGACAGGTCGGGGGATCTACTTCAGAATTACCAATCGACAACCAGTTCGACCCCAATTTTCAATACCTTGACGCAGGTCAGGACACTTTGGATAATACATTTGGAGGGGCTAATGTTAAATACGCGCTCATCAGCACATTTGGCCGCCTACTCTACAATTATGACGAAAAATACCTCTTCTCTGCGACGTTGCGGCGAGATGGCTCGTCCAACTTTGGCCCTGGCAACCAGTTCGGAGTATTCCCGTCTGCTTCGATTGGTTGGGTAGCTTCCAAGGAAGGATTTATGGAGACGGTTGAACCCGTGAGTTTCTTGAAACTTCGCGCTTCATGGGGTATAAATGGCTCAGACCGGATTGCTCCGCTTAGTTACGTGAGCAGAATTGAGCGGGTCTTTAGTTACGCTTTTGGAACAGATGAACAAATCCTAAATACAGGGACTGCACTCGCAACGCCGCCAAATCCAAATGTTAAGTGGGAAGAAAGCGAACAAATAGACATCGGTGTTGAGCTAGGACTCTTCGACGACAAACTGACAATTGAGGCCGATATCTATAGAAAGTCCACAAAAGATTTGCTCATGACACAGCAAATTCCAGGGTACATCGGAGCCACGAATAATCCCACGTCCAACCTTGGCGAAATAAGAAACCAAGGTTTAGATCTCGTTTTGGGCTACCGAGGTGGAAAAGGGGACTTGAAATGGAACACCCAATTGACTTACACTCATTTTAAAAATGAAGTCATCAGCGTAGCGGGTGAGACGGGTTACTTGAATGGTTGGGGATGGCCAGTTCGCAATACAGCAATCACACGTATGACTGAAGGATATGCTGTAGGGCACTTTGTTGGCTATGAGTCAGATGGTATCTTTCAAGAATTGGGAGATATCTACCGTCATGTAAATGCTGACGGAACCATGCTACAGCCCAATGCAAAGCCTGGGGATATTAGATTCCTTGATTCGAATGGAGATGGTATTATTAACTCTGACGATCTCACCGATATCGGCAGCCCTTGGCCAAAGCACATCATCGGACTGAGCACAAACGTTTCCTACAAAAACTTTTATGCCAGCGCCATTCTTTCAACCCAAATCGGCCACGAAATCTACCGCACATACGAACGATCTGACGTAACCTTTTCCAACTTCCAGAGTTTCTGGTTGGATAGATGGACTCCTGAAAATCCCAGCGCAGAACTACCTCGTTTAACGTCCACAGATCCAAACAATAATCAACGCCCGTCAGATTTCTACCTCGAAGATGGAACGTTCCTTCGTTTACGTAATCTTCAAATAGGGTGGAATGTACCCACGAAGATGTTGGAGAAGTTCAAGATGAAAGAGGCCAAGGTCTACATTACCGGCAACAATCTTCTCACTTTTACGAACTACCGCGGATTCGACCCCGATATTGGCACGAGTGGCTGGATTTTAGATACAGGTATTGACAAGGGTTTCTATCCAAACAATCGCTCGTTCGGTGCGGGCCTAAACGTTTCATTCTAAAGCTCAGTACGCATGATTAAGAACCTACGCAATGCAACGCTCCTTCTGACTCTCGCTTTGAGCTTGGGAGCCTGTAAAAAAGACCGACTCAATGTTGACCCTGTCAATCAAGTTCTATCGAGTAATTATTATCAAACCGAGCTGCATGTGGCTGAAGCCCTCATTGGAGCTTACGACCCAGTAGGTTGGACCATGGCCTTTGGGCAGTGGATATCGCCTGTTATGTTCGGGGAGATTCGTTCCGATAACGCCAATGCAGGTGGCGATCCTTCAAACAATGACCAGCCCGGTTGGCAGGAGTTCGACGACTTCACAAATACGAACACCAATACGGTGATTCACCCACTCTATCGTCGAAGCTACATTGGGATTAATCGCGTGAATTCCCTTTTAAGTAATGTGGACACAAGCAATCCCGAATTATCCTCGGATGCGGTCCAAGTCTACCTAGCGGAAGCAAAGTTCCTAAGAGCATTTTACCACTTCGAAGTCTTTCGACACTTTGGACCGATTCCAGTAATAACCGAAGAGCTGGCTCCTGATGTCGTTGATCTCGAACGAAACACCCTATCTGAAGTAATGCAGCAAATCGTCACCGATTGTGAAGATGCGGCCGCAGTGCTTCCCCTCTTACCTGCGTCAGGCCAAGAAGGACGAGCAACCAAGGGCGCGGCTTTAGCTCTTATGGGTAAAGCCTATTTATACTGGGCCGATCTCAGTGGCGATGATCCCATTTTATTTGATGAAGCAGCTTCTGCTTTCCAAGAAGTCTTTGACCTGGGAATTTACGATTTAGTGGATGACTTGAATTCGCTCTACACGCAAGGCACACGGAACACATCAGAAGCGGTCTTCGAAATCCAACACAACCCTCTTTACCAAAGCGACTGGTACTGGTATGAAGGAATTGATGGTAATGGTATCATTCAATTGTGTGGAATTCGAGGGCTTTGTGCCGAACATCCGACTTACGAAGCCGGATGGGGATTCATGTCTGTCACAGAAGGACTGTATAATCACTTTCTTGACGATGACCACTACCGTCGTGATGCAGCCATCGCATCTGAAGCGAGTTTGGAGCAGGACATGATTGATGCGGGACTTTCCTGTGATCCCATCATTGACGCAACCCAAAATAATCCCATTGATTACACCGGTTATTTCCAAAAGAAATACCAGAACTTCAAGGCTTTTGCAGGAACCAATGTAAATGGAGGGAATGAGCACCTTACAAAAGCCTTAAACACGCACTACTTGCGGTATGCAGATGTATTGCTCATGCTCGCAGAGTCTCTTCTCAGAGGTTCTGGCGACAACGTAGGTGACGCGATGTACTACGTGGACATAGTTCGAGAGAGAGCGGTGGGCCCGGGTGATAATGGAGGAATATTCCGCACTTCGTCGCAATTGATGGTTGATGAAGGAATGACCTTGCAAGAAGTAATTTGGTACGAGCGCAGGGCTGAGTTGGCCTGTGAGGGAGACCGTTGGACAGATCTCGTTCGCTCAGGACGTGCAGAAGCAAGTTTGTTTGAGGGTGACGGAGATAAAGAAGCAAACTTCAACCTAGATCATTTATGGCTTCCCATTGCACTTGAAGAAACGGTATTGGCTAACGGAATTACTACTTATCCAGACGCCTCACTTTTTAATTGATTACACAACACATTTTAAATCTAATCCAATGAACTTGAAAAACTTTTCTTATGTGCTTGGTTTCGCCTTGTTGGCGGGACTTGTCATGGCCGGATGCGGGAAAGAGGATGAAGAAGATCCCGGTGCTGCAATAGCCACCTTTCAATACGAAATCAATCCAGAGAATTGGGCTGAGGTCACTTTCATGAATTATTCTCTAAATGCGAGCACTTTTGCATGGGATTTTGGAGACGGAAATACGAGCACAGACACGAATCCCATTCACACCTACTCAGGCGGTGGATCATATGATGTTACGTTGACTGCAACCGGTGCATCAGGATCCGCCTCTCGAACCGAAACAATCAGCATTGTGGATCCCAATACGGCAGGTCAGTTCTTATCAGGCTCGAGCGGGAAGACGTGGTACCTTGATCGCGAGGGGATAGCGATGGGTATCGGTCCAGGTGCCGGCGATGTTTCATGGTGGTCATTTGGAGGAGTAACTCCGTTGGGTGAGCGCCCTTGTATTCTTGATGATTCCTTCACATTCAATCCCGACGGGACTTGGATCAAGAATACAGCTGGAACTTTATTTGTCGATTCCGACGCGAACGGAGGATGGCTAGGTAACAGCTTTGAGACGTGCTACGATGAAAGCACTCCAGACCTCTTCACAGGTCCAAACGGAGAGGATTTGAGTGCCTTTGCGGACGGCGGTGATTACACATACAATTTCGATCCTGCCCAAGGAATGATTACCGTCGAAGGCTTTGGCGCATACATCGGTCTAGCTCAGAAAACCAATAACGGCGACTCTTACATTCCTGTTGCGACGAAAATGTATACCGTACTGAGCATGGAAACCGGAGCTACCTCAGACCGCATGGAACTCGCGCTTGTCATGGGTGACGGTTCTGCTTGGACTTTTTACCTCGTTCATTACCACGACGCTAGTGATTTGCCTCCTATTCCGATTGCTGGTCCAGCGGCCAGTTTTAGCTATGTAAAGGAGGGTACTACTGTAACGTTCACCAATACTTCCAACAATGCCACCTCTGCAAATTGGGACTTTGGTGACGGAAATTTCAGTACGGATTACAATCCTGTTCACACGTATGCAGCAGACGGGAACTATACAGTTACATTAACCGTAAGCGATAACGATTTCAATACGGATGAGGCGTCATCAACCATTACAATCAGTTCGGCGATTTTCACAGCCGAGGACTTGTCGAGTGCTGATGGGAAAATATGGCGATTAGACGGTGAAGGTTCATACTACGTTGGTCCAGATCAAGGCAGCGGAGCGTACTGGGGTGGTGTCGATGCTGCAGGTGTTGTCGAGCGCTACTGTCAGATGGATGACGAATTCATCTTTTACGACGATGGAACATTTATCATAGATACGCAAGGAGATGTATGGGCGGAGAGTTACATGGGGGGCAATAATGAATGCCTTCAAGATGAAGATCTCACTGCGCCATTTGACGTTTATGGATCTGGTGAGCACTCTTTTTCTGCGACAGGTGCTGATATTACGGTTAATGGACTTGGTGCATACGTAGGATTCAACAAAGCCTATAACGGTGTCGAATTACCTCCCGACGGCTCAGGCACTCCTGCTTCAAGCATAACCTATGAAGTATACGAGTACAGTGATGTGGACGGCATTCAGCGTCTTACGATTACTGTAGCCTATGGATCGGAAACTGACCCTGATTACTGGAACATGAGGATGATTTCGGAATAACCAGTATGTGACAAAGAATAAAAAAAGGGAATCAGCGACAGCGGATTCCCTTTTTCTATTCATAGGATTATTATGAAGCCTATTCCGGTACCTTGATGAACCTTCCAATATCAACTGTCTCATCCTCGCGAAGGATGAATACATTGTACAGACCAGCTGCCCAGTCGCTCACATCAATTTGCTCCTGGATGGTTGAGACATCACGAAAGACTTGGCCATATACCGGTCGCCCGCGGTTATCGTATATACTCAGCGTCAGATCTTGACGAAAGAACAATCCAAATGCGATATTCACTTGATTAACTGTTGGATTGGGGTAAACATGAACAGTTTGGAAAGTGAAGTCAAACGTCGTGTCGTCGTCATCTTCTTCAACTTCGCCGAGGTATTCAAACTCAATCCAATTCATATTGAATGGCGCCGATGTAACGAGAACGCGCAATTGACATTCACCTGATGCATTTAAGGAAACGGGTTCCGTTGTTGTCTGCCATTCTTGCCAGTCACCTGTAGCTGGAAATTCCGCAGCACATACAAAGGTGTTGATCCCACTTTCGCGAAGAAGTACCAATTCCACACTTCCATCACTTTGTGACGCTGTACGGAAGGAGATATTATAATCACCACTGTACAAAACATTCACATCATAAAGCATGTAATCTCCTGGATCGAGATACCCAACGTTAAGACCTCCGCCCACATCGGAAGTGTTTTCAAGCTCCACTCCCTGAGCCTCAACAAAGTTTTCAACTTCAATCCACCCGGGAATAGTGTACACAAAATCAAGGGTATTGTCCACGTGTTCTTGAGCAAAATTCTGCAGATTACCACCTTCGTTCGCTTCAATGGAAGAGCCCGAATAGGATATGGTCAAATCTTGAGTTGCAAAGAGCAAATCATCCATCTCAAACACAATGGTTTGGTCATTTTCCAAGCTCATTCCAAATGCACTGAAAGCCAACGGTTGTCCGCTGTCGAAAATCTGAAAATCTGTGGATTGTGCGATTAATGGCTGGGCGATAGGTTTGTTCAAGGTTAATGCAATTTGTTCTGGATTCAGCGTTCTTGCCGTTAGAAATGCCATGTCAACTTCATCTGCTGTCACACCCGTAAATGCAAATTCAAAACTGCCGAGATTAAAGCCAGATTGGTCAGCAAAAAATCTTACTTTCTGCTCACCTTCAAGCAACAGCACATCCTCAATAACAACGTTTGACCAGTTTTCTAAACCGCCAGTTGTCTGCACATTGATTGAAGGTGTGACTTGGATACCATCCACCAATAGGTGAAAAACTCCATTCGATCCATCCGCAGCCACTCTTACAGCAATATCGTACAGGCCCGCTGTTTGAACTTCCACAGTGTAATCCATCCACTCATCCATTGAAATCCATCCTACATTATAACCGTTCGCGCTCTGCCCATCATTGGAAAATTGAATGTCGACTCCATCATTTCGGTACTGCCATCCATTATTCCACGCCGTGAATTCACCAGTCGTAATATGAAAAGTAGCCACTTGCTCGTCATTGTAGGCATAGCCTTGACGCCCCAGATCAAAGTCAGTCGCAGGCACTAGGCCAGGTACCGTGTGGGGCGTACCGTGGAACGGTTTCGTTTCGTCTGTAGCCACTTGACGAAACATGGCATCTGGCACGTCTGTTTGAATGACACAATTCTCCGTCTTCAGACCCTCTGCCAATTCCATCAAGGAAGCAGTCGCCACTTCAACGGGTGGTTGCGTGGCATTGCCGTTCCAATGGTCCAATAAATCTTGGTATCCATCCGTTTTCACAATGGACATTGGGCAGGAAATGCTTTCAATTTTTTTCAATGGCCACCAGGCCCAACCCATATTCAAACCCTCAAGTAAGTGAATAGCGTCCCTGAACCAGGCATTTCCATTTTCGCCGCTCTCTCCGACATAAATTGGTACGTTGTGCTCGTTGCGGAGTGAGGTAACAAAATCCATGTCCACGGGTTCATTTTTACTCCAGTACTTGTGTGGTGAATAAACAAGTTGTTCATCCCAAGGAGGTGTAAGTCCAGTAAAGTCATTTGCAAACCAATTCCCCTCAATGAAAATGATGTGGTCCGCATCAACGGAACGGATGCTATCTGTGCACTGCATGTACAAGCTCCGCAGAGCAGATCCATTCGGCAGATTCCAATTTGGCTCGTTGAGCAAATCGTAACCAGCGACCCATTGTTCGCCTTCGTAATGTTCGGCAATGCGCTTCCACAAAGCCACCATTTTATTTTTGTTTTCCTGGCTCTCCCATAGCGATGGCTTGGCCGGATTATAATCGGAAATTTCTTGTGCGTAGCCCTGACCTCCTGGCGCTGCGTGCAAGTCGAGAATAACATACATTTCATTTGCGGCGCACCAAGCCACCAAGCTGTCCGTTAATTCGAATCCCGTATCGAGCCACGTATTCTCCCCTTCTACGGGTTCATCCTCAATTGGGAGCGTCCAGAGGTTGAAGTGCATGGGCAGACGCACTGAATTAAACCCCCACGCTTTTAGCGAGTCGATGTCGGACTTTTGAACATGGTTGTGCAACCAGGCGTCATACCATAGATCGGTGTTTTCGACCCCAATGAGGTTTTCAATCATGGCGCGAATCTCATATTGCGGTCCGGCAAACCCGCTGGTTTGCATCATATAACCCTCTTGCACCATCCAACCACCCAGGCCCATTCCTCGGAGCAAAACAGGTTCACCGGATTCGTTTACAATATCTTGACCCTCGACACTCAAGAAGTGTTGTCCCCGCAGCTGTCCGAAGCTGAAAAATACCAGCAAAACAATCAATCCAATTCTCATCTCCCTCCGATTTGGTTCACTAAATTTATGTTGGAGAAAAATACAACCTTTTGCGGTACTCAAGCGGCTCGAAACTAGCCTTTAATTTTGTTCCAAACCCTGCCTGAAAACATGTCCAAACTCTCAAAACTCGCACTTCTACTCATAGCTGCTGTGTGCTTTCAATGCGGCAAGGATGAGACGCCAAGTGTAGTGCCCAACATTTACTTCCCCATCGACGTGAGCGCACTGGAATCCCCCGAAAACTCCACCTTCGAATTTCCACTGGTTCTGGATCGAAGTACCGACCGTGAAGTCACCGTTCATTACGAAACCAATTCATTAACCGCCACCGAGGGTGAAGACTTCTTACCGGCATCGGGTACGGTGTCCTTTGCCCCAGGAGAGACTTCAGCCACAATAATTGTAGAGATTGTCATCGATGAGTATATCGAAGAAGACGAACAATTTCGCGTGGTCCTTACCCAATCGCAGAATGGGGTTTTTCTCAACGGAAGCCAACAAGCAATAGGGACCATTCGGAACGACGATACCGCCATACAAGTGACAACGGAAGGATACGTCTCCGCGGATAGCTACAGTGGCAAGTCCCTAGTTTGGTCGGACGAATTCGATGAAAGTGAAATCAACCTGAACAACTGGACATATGACTTGGGTGCGCACGGTTGGGGCAACCAAGAGTTGCAACTCTACACCTCAAATAGCCAAAATTCATACGTCCATGACGGCAACCTCATGATTGTCGCCAAGAACGAAGGGAACTATTACACTTCGGCACGGATGAAGTCCATCGATCTGCAGGAATTCCAATACGGTCGGATCGACGTCCGCGCCTTATTGCCAAAAGGCCAGGGCATTTGGCCCGCCATTTGGATGCTCGGTGCCAATTTCCCTACTGCTGGGTGGCCTGCATGTGGCGAAATCGATATCATGGAGTTGATTGGGTCGTCTCCTAACTACGTGCATGGCACTGTCCACTACGGGGACGACTACACGCAGCATCAATTCACGGGACAAGGGACGAGTATTTCCTTTGGACAAACATTCTCGGACGAATTCCACGTCTTTTCAATCGATTGGAACGAGCAAGGTATAACATGGTATTTGGACGATGTCGAATTCTTCAGCATTGACCAAACCGTAAGTGGTAATCAGAACTATCCATTCGATAACCCGTTCTTCTTCATTTTAAATATTGCTGTAGGTGGTGAGTGGCCCGGGTACCCGGACGAAACCACGGAATTCCCGCAGTACATGGCTGTGGACTACGTTCGGGTATTTCAATAATTTGTATCGAATGAAGTTCTATTTCGCCTTAGCCGCTATCCTACTCCTTACGGCATGCAACACTACTGAATCATCCGTCGAACACTGGGTGCGTTACGACGAAACTGCCATTATCGCAGCGCATGCGAAGAATGAAAACGTAAGGATGCGTTACCAACTCGTCCAATCGAAGTTTCAGGACAAAAACCAACTCTGGGCGCCTTTCGAAGCGGATCTGAGTCGATTCAGTGAAGCTCGTTACTCTGAACTCGAACCCCTCATCCTTGAGCAAGACATCCCCACCTTGCAAGGCCACGTGGCGTCCGGTCGAATGACGTACGAGGATCTGACCACCTTCTACCTCTATCGCATGCGACAAATGGAGTCCGACTCCAACTCCACCCTCCACGCTGTAGTTGCTCTGAATCCTAACGCCATCGAGGAAGCAAAGCATATGGATCGCCAGCGAAAAGAAGCATTCCATCCAGTTTACGGCATACCCATCATGCTCAAGGATAACATCAACACTGCAAACATGCCCACCACGGCAGGCGCCGCATTGTTGGCCGGCCATTTCCCGCCCTCTAATGCCTTCATCGTGGACCAATTGGCTTTAAAAGGTGCCTTGATTCTAGGTAAGGTGAATTTGAGCGAGTGGGCATACTTCTTCTGTGACAACTGCCCACTGGGGTACAGCGCAGTCGGCGGGCAAACCCTCAACCCTTACGGCCGAGGAGAATTTGAAACTGGTGGCTCCAGCTCCGGAAGCGGAGCCGCTGTGGCAGCGAACTACGCAGCCGCTGCGATTGGCACCGAAACTTCAGGTTCAATTCTCTCCCCTTCGAGCCTGAATTCCGTAGTCGGCTTAAAGCCTACAATTGGATTGGCCAGCCGGAATGGAATCGTACCTATCTCGAGCACCTTGGACACACCTGGACCCATGACCAAAAACGTCATTGATAATGCTATCTTGCTGGACGCCATGTACGGAAAAGACGAGGCGGATGCCATTACCTCTGAAGCTCCTGAAAAACGCAGTTTTTTGCAGGCAATAGAAACCGGCACATTGCATGGAAAACGGTTGGGAGCGATAACGGCATTGTTGGAAGTCGATTCCCTGTATTCTAAGGCCATTGATGCATTGCGTGACGGAGGTGCCGAAGTCATAGAAATCGCCCCGCCTAAAGTTAGCCTCGATGGATTTTTATCGGTATTGAATGGTGACATGATTCGCGATCTCCCACACTATTTCAACACTGCAGCAGCAAAAGAATTCGCGGGAATGGACATTGCCGGTGCCATGGCCTTTAACCGCCAGGACAGTGTGTTGAACATGCCGTATGGACAAGCCCGATTCGAAGGCATTGTGGCTGACCACATTTCGAAAGGAGAATTGGACAGCCTTATCCAGCGGCTTCACTCGGCAGGCCGACGGTTTTTTGACGAGCCCATGGAAGAACATAGCCTCGATGCGGTTCTATCGATCAACAACTACCATGCAGCCTATGCCGCTGTGGCTTACTACCCAGGAATTACGGTACCCATGGGGTATCATGCGAAAGGAGAACCGGCTGGCCTAACCTTTTTCGCTCCCAGCCACGAAGAGGAGCGCCTATTAGGAATAGCCGCTGCGTATGAAGTGAAATCCAAGCATCGGCGTGCCCCATGACTGCGGTGAAAAGCCCCCAATTCTACGGACGGAAATGGGAATCGAGTCGTTGTCGGTTAGTTAATCATTGGCCTTAACCGGAATGCGATCGGTCGTCATCAAGAACACTCCTACCAGAGGCAGCACCGCGAGAATGCCGTGGTAAGCTGCTGCAATGCTTTTGGTGGTTTCTGTCAATTCTAAGCTCGCCGGCATCGCCTGAATGAGGAATACACCAAATAAGTTGATGGCGCTCAATGACAAAAAGAACTTGACACCAAACGACTTGAACACCTTCGTGCCATCGTAATTCAAACGATTGGGGAATGCTAACACGGCTTGAACTCCCCAGAGGAAGGTGTATGCCAAATGAGCCACCTCACCTGTTGCATTGTAGGTGATGAATTCGTTTGGAATAACTATGAGGGCATACAGAAAATAGCCCAGAAGAAAAATCATCCGGTTCTTACGGATGACCCCAAACAGCGCAAGAGCAGTGGGAATACCCGCGACTATGACCAATGGATTCATGATGTGCAGAATTGAACGTTAGATGAGGACAACATACTAAGCACGAGGCAGTAATTCACATCACTCCCAAGCAAGTATGAACGATTGAATTGTTCAAAAACGCCTCAGGTATCTGCTTCGTTTGGCCGGTGGCGCTCATTGTGCAGGCGGCGACGCGAGGTCATTTGCTCCAGCTCTTCTCCCCATTCGTTCAAATCCTCCGGGTCC
>TARA_B100000963_G_scaffold87763_1_pt1 | contig 16332 bp, 13 predicted proteins | sample TARA_B100000963 | Tara Oceans TARA_B100000963 (sample SAMEA2622097) | marine metagenome | biome: marine biome (ENVO:00000447); feature: surface water layer (ENVO:00002042); material: "saline water (ENVO:00002010), including plankton (ENVO:xxxxxxxx)" | depth 5 m | reverse complement strand
GTCAACAGGGCCCAAGGCTGCTGTAAACGCTGGCAATATGAAAGTAGTAGAACTGGATGTGACTGGGCTCAATTGCCCAATGCCTTTGTTAAAGGCAAAGCAGGCGCTGAATAACATGCAAACTCGGCAGCAACTGCGCGTGCTCTCTACCGACCCTGGATCGGTTAAGGATTTTGCAGTGTTCGCGCGGCAAAGCGGTCACTTGTTGCTTGAATCGACCGAGACCGATGGTTGCTTCAGCTTCCTCCTGCAAAAGCAAAACTGAGCGACAGAGCATGAAACTGTTTGACATTATTAATCAGTGGGCGAATCGTTACTTTTCTCAACCCGACGCCATTTACTTAGTTGCAATGCTGCTGATTGGCGCTGCGCTGCTCATGGCTTTCGGCGGCGCGCTGGCACCGGTGCTCACTGGACTCGTGATCGCTTTTTTGCTGCAAGGCGTTGTGACCGAATTAGAGCAACGGCGAGTGCCTCGAACGTTAGCTGTATACGCGGCCTTTCTGCTGTTTTTGGGGTCGGTATTGGCGCTGGTTTTGCTCGTGGTGCCACTGTTATGGCAGCAGCTCCAGAGTTTTTTGCAGGTGCTGCCGAGCGTTGCGCAACGTCTACAGGAAGGCGTTAGCAACTTAGCCCAGCGTTTTCCTGAATACGTAACTCAGGAGCAAATCTCGGCGCTTTTGGAGCAGGGCGGCCGCGAGATGGCTAACGTGGGCGGCGCGGTCATAGAGACGGCCTTTAGTCAGGTGTTCTCTTTGCTCGGATTGGTGTTGTATGTGGTATTCGTGCCGATCACAGTTTTCTTCTTCTTAAAAGACAAAGAACGACTGGTAAGCGCGGTGCGCGAGATGCTGCCTACAGAGCGGCCGATGATCAATACCGTGACAGCCGAAATGAATACCCAGCTCGGTAATTACGTGCGTGGCAAGGCGTTAGAAATTTTGATTGTCGGCTTTGTTACGTTTGCAGCGTTTCTGATTCTAGGTCTCAATTACGCTGCGCTGCTCAGCGTGATCGTTGGTTTTTCTGTGCTTATACCCTTTGTTGGTGCGGCCGTTGTCACCTTGCCGGTTTTTGCGGTGGCGGTGTTACAGTTCGGCTGGTCCACGGATTTGACGCTCGTGATGGCCGTTTATGCGATTTTGCAGTTCTTGGACGGCAATGTGCTGGTGCCCCTTTTGTTTTCCGAAGCTAATGACCTGCACCCGCTTGCGATTATCATTGCCATACTTGCGTTTGGATCGCTGTGGGGAATCTGGGGTGTTTTCTTCGCGATACCCTTAGCGACGCTTATAAAAGCCATTTTTAATGCCTGGCCACGGTCGTTGGTTGCGGCAACAGCTCAGCAGTTAAACGAGAAATAAGAGTGATAGGACAAAAAATAACAACGTTTTTTGCAATATTCGTAGCGCTATCTTTAGCGGCGTGTGGTGATGACAAAACCGCGCCGACGAGTCAGAAAAGCATCGCCGACATCGCCGCCGCCAGCGAACGTTTCGACGGATTCTTCACCATTCTGCGCAAACGATCGGATGGTGGCCTGCATATGCTGATTCGCGAAGACCAGTTGAATAAGGAATTTATTCATACTGTGGTTGCTCAGGACGGCGTCGTGCAGGGCGGGCATTTTCGCGGGCAATATCGCGATAATAAGGTGTTGGTGTTGCGCCGGCATTTTGATCGGGTGGAGTTTGTGGAAAATAACACCAGCTTTTATTTTGACCCCGACAGTCCTTTGAGTCGCTCGGGACAAGCGAATATTCCTCCGGCGGTGCTGGCGGTGGAGAAAATTGTCGCCGAGGATAAGGAAAAGGGCGAACTGCTTATCGCGCTGGGTCCAGTGTTGCTGAAAGAAAAGCTCGCGCAGATCAAGCCGTCGGCGAACCCAAAGGTTAAACCGGGAGAGCGCTTTTCTCTAGGCAAGCTCAGTGACGCGCGATCAAAAATAGTCGCGGTAAACAACTACCCCGAAAATACCTCGTTACTTACAGAGATGGTTTACGAAAATCCAGCTCCGGTGGTGCTCGGCGATGAGGATGTGACGGACAGCCGCGCCATCAGCGTACGCGTACAACACACCTTAGTGGCAATGCCCGACAACGAATTTGAGCCGCGTGCGGCCGATTATCGGGTCGGCTATTTCACCGACCGCCGTACCGATCTCACAAGTCGCGAGGTCGCCCCCTACCGCGACATGATCAATCGTTGGCATCTGGTGAAGAAGAATCCAGAGGCGGCAATTTCCGATCCGGTGGAGCCGATTACCTGGTGGATCGAAAATACCACGCCCTACGAATACCGAGACATGATTAAAGCGGCGGCATTGTCGTGGAACGTGGCATTCGAGGCTGCTGGGTTTTCTAATGCGGTGGTGGTGAAGCAACAACCGGATGACGCGGATTGGGATGCCGGTGATATTCGTTACAACGTGCTGCGATGGACAGCATCGCCGAATCCTCCGTTTGGCGGTTACGGCCCGTCTTTTACGAACCCGCGCACTGGGCAGATCATTGGCGCTGACATTATGCTGGAGTTCAGTTTTTTAACCAATCGGTTGCGCATTAAAGACGTTTTACAGCCCAGTGGGTTGGCACCTCACAGATCGGGTCGCTTGTGTGACCTAGGCGCACATATGCAAATGGATCAGCTGTTTGCCGCCCAAGCGCTGACGGCCAACGGTGTTGGTAGCGGGCTGCGCGAGCAATTGATCGAGGACAGTATGTACATGCTGATCTTGCACGAAATAGGCCATACCCTAGGTTTGACACATAACATGCGGGCGAGCCAGCTGCAGCCCAATGTATTCGATGAGTCGGCGGTTGCGGCGACCGGGCTGTCTGGTTCGGTAATGGATTACGAGGCGGTGAATGTAGCGCCACCCGGTCAGCCACAAACGCCTTTTTATCAAAATCGGCCGGGCCTCTACGACCTCTGGGCTATCGAATATGGGTACGCACCGAGTCTCGCGGATGATTCGGCAGAGCAGCAACGCTTAGAGACGTTGTTGGCAAGATCCACAGAACCAGAGTTGGCCTACGGAAATGATGCCGACGACATGCGTCGTCCAGGTCGCGGTATCGACCCGCATATCAATATCTACGATCACAGTGGTGACGCTGTGGGGTATGCCGAGCAGCGCCTGCAGCTCGTGCGCACGATGCGCTCCGACCTGCTGAAAAACCACCGTGGCGAAACCTATCAAGCGCTATATAACAGCCACGTGTTGCTGATGAATCAACTGTCGCGGTCAGGGGGCGTGGTGTCACGTTATGTGGGTGGTGTGCACATCAACCGCGCCCCGCCGGGGACGTCCGAAGTGCCGCCTTATCGGGCCGTGGACGCTGGGCAACAGCGGCGTGCTATGAAGGTTTTGGCCACCTACATTTTCGCGCCTGACGCCTTGGCGGGCTCGGAACGGGTGTTCCAGCACCTTCAGCAGCAGCGTCGCGGCTTCGACTTTTACGAAGAACCGGAAGACCCGAAGCTGCATGAAATGATGCTTTCGGTGCAGAAACGTATCCTTGACCATCTGCTGCACCCGCGAACCTTGCAGCGTATCAGCGACTCGCGGCTCTATGGCAATGACTATGAGTTAACCCAAATGTTTGACGATCTTACCGGCGCTATCTTCGATGCAGATATGCGCGGCAGTGTTAACAGCATTAGGCAAAATCTCCAGATCGAGTACTTAGAGCGTCTGGTGTCAATCTGGCGCGGCAATAAGTCGAAAAATATTTCTCATTTGGCGCGCACGGCGGTGTTTGCCCAGCTTGAGAAATTAGCCAAACAACTCAGCGCCAAACGCAGAGGCAACGCAGCTACTAAGGCGCACCGACGACATCTGCAGTTCGTTGTGGAACGAGCACTTTCGGTGAACGTCTAACTGCATTGTTTTGCGTGGGGGTATGATCAGGCTTGTGGGTATTGAATAGCGTGCGTACCATTTCGCGATCCCCGTACAACTAAGGCGTTTGGCATGTTGACAGGCAGCATTGTGGCGCTCGTAACGCCTATGCAACTCGATGGTTCCCTCGATTGGGGCGCTTTAGATCGGCTTATCGAGTGGCACATAGAAAGCGGTACTCACGCCATCGTGCCGATGGGCACCACCGGTGAGAGTGCGACGCTGACTACCGAGGAACATTTACAGGTCATCAAGCGGACCATAGATGTGGTTGCCGGGCGTATTCCAGTCATAGCCGGCACAGGCAGTAATGCGACCGACGAGGCGCTGCACCAAACTCAGGAAGCACAGCGTCTTGGAGCCGATGCGTGTTTGGTGGTTACGCCGTATTACAATAGGCCGACTCAGGAGGGCTTGTACCAGCACTATAAGGCGATAGCCGCAGCCACAAGCTTGCCGATCGTGCTTTACAACGTGCCTCCTCGAACCGGATGCGATATGGGAGCGGAGACGGTGGCGCGGCTTGCTGAAATCGACGGCATCATAGGCGTTAAAGAGGCTTGTGGAGATATACACAGGGTGGCGGCAATCAAGGATAGGGTGGCAGAGGATTTCTTTGTGCTTTCTGGCGAAGACGCACAGACCCTACAAATGTTAGAGCTGGGTGCGGTTGGCACGATCTCTGTGACGGCGAACGTGCTGCCGAGCCTCATGGCCGAATTCTGTAATAGTTTTTTGACCGGCGATACCGCACGGGCGATTCAAGTGGACGAGTGGCTGCAGCCGGTGCATGAAATTTTGTTTGTTGAGTCTTCACCGACGCCGACTAAATGGGCATTGAGCGATCTTGGTCGCACCCAAGCGGGGATCCGTCTACCACTGATACCGTTGAGCATCGAATATCATCAAGCTGTACGAGAACGCATTGCGGCGGCAGGAGCATACGCATGATCTGGAATTGTTTTGCGATCGCTGGCACAGCGGTGAAAGTATTATTTATCGCCATGCTGGTTTCAGGTTGTGGATGGTTTGGCGACAAGGACTCGAATGAACGCGATCCAAACGACTATTTGCAAGCGCAGCCTGAGGCCGATCTGCAGGTGCCGGCAGATTTGCCGTCGAAGCCAGGGTTAGATCCGTTTCCGGTACCGCAGATTGCACAACAGGTGAACCCGTCTTTTTATCCCAAAAGACCACCGTTGCCCGACGCTATGTACGCCAACGATAACCGCAATGAGGTGCGTATTCAGCGTTTAGGCGAGCGTGCCTGGTTGGCGATTCCGGAACCGCCCACGACGGCGTGGCCGAAAATTAAGCAGTTCTTCGCGGATAATGGTGTGGCGTTTGATTATGAGGATCCCCAGGAAGGCAGGCTCAATACGATCTGGCTTGCACTGGAGGCGTCAACTTATCGGGACATCGTGCGCACGGCGCTGGTGGAGGCGAAGCGGGACGAAGGACTGAATCAGGGCAGAGATCGGCTTTTGATTCGGGTGGAACAAGGTTTACAGCCGACAGCCACAGAAGTGCATTTGCGTCATGATAACGATCTGCAGGGTCTGCAGACTGCTGGGAACGTGGCCAGTCTGTCTGAGATCACTTCAGATTTGGGCGGCGCCGAAAATAAACTGCTGTCGGAAATTGGGGCCTATATCGCCGCTCGGGTTGCCGAGAGCACAGTATCTCGGGTGGCGCAGAAAATAGGCAGCGGAGCGAAAGCGGAACTGGCGCGCAATACTCAGGGCCAACCCGTGTTACGACTGTTTTTGGACAGAAGTCGGGCCTGGGCTACGTTGGGTCAATCATTGCGCAACGCCGAAGTCGTTGAGGTCGACGTTTTAGCGCAGAGTTCAGAAACCGGTACTATGGAAGTGCTGTTGCCCCAAAGCCTGTTCGGCGATGATAAATCAAAGGGGTTGCTGTGTCGGCTGACCTTCTCTTGCAGTCGGGTCGGTGCCCTGAGCGTAACACTGCGAATGTCTGCGAATATCGAATCGAATGTTTATGACGTCTTGGTCTTTGATGGCGAGCAGCCGCTGGCGGACAATGATCTGGCGCAACAGATTTTGGTTCTGATTCGAGAATATGCGGCCTAATGGGATTCGCCTCATTAGGTAGCGGCAGTCGTGGCAACGGCACCCTTGTTGCACTGGGCGATGCACTGTTCTTAATCGATTGCGGTTTCAATTTAAAACAAGCTGAACGACGCCTGGCAAATCGGCAAGTCAGCGCGGGTGACATTACTGCAATTCTGGTGAGTCATGAACACAGTGATCACATAGCCGGCGTTGCAGCGCTCGCTCACCGTTACGCGCTGCCCGTATATGCCTCTCATGGAACGTTAAGCCGAGCACCCAAGGAGTTTAATTGCCAGCCCTTTGATGGGGATGTGCCGTTTGAGTTAGCTGGAGTCACTATCGATCCGGTTTGCGTACCTCATGACGCCCGCGAACCCACCCAGTTTACCCTTAGCCATGGCGACGAGAAGATTGGGGTGTTGTCGGATTTAGGCACGGCGACCCGGCATGTGTTGAACAAGTTTAGCGATTGCTCATATCTACTGCTGGAAGCGAATCATGACCACGGCATGCTGATGCAGGGCAAATACCCTGCCTCATTGAAACGCCGCGTGGCTGCAAATTTCGGTCATTTGTCGAATGAGCAAGCCGCAGAATTGCTAGCGCATTTGGCGCACCCCCAATTACACGTCATGATCGGGCACATTAGCGAACAAAATAATTCGTCGCGCCGCGTCTCGGCTGCTTTCGATGGATTACGCGGACAGTTGGCGAGTCTGGGACTAGCGAGTCAATCAGATGGTTTTGATTGGATTGGGCCGCGCCCGATTACGCGACAGATCTCTTTCGACAAGGTGATGTAAAATTCGTCGCGCTTTGCGAATCAAATAGGACTTAAAACAAAACGATGCAAAATTCCTCCTCTATAGACGTATCCGTTGAGTCATTTCAATCCGAAGTTGTAGACCGATCTCAATCATTGCCGGTAGTCCTGTTGTTTTGGGCTGAGCAGGTACCACCGTCGGTTCAGGCGAAACAGCAACTCGAGGCCATGCTAGGGCAATATCAGGGCAAATTTGCGCTGGCGCTGTCAGACGTGGCGTTGGATCAAAACCTTGCGCAAACATTACAGGTGCCAGGTCTGCCGTGTATTCGGGTTGTCCACAAAGGGCAAATCGTTGATCAATTGGATGGACCCGCTGAGGAAGCGCAGTTGCGCGCCATGTTGGATCAGCACACTCAATCGCTGGACGGTGCTATTGCCGGGGATTTGCAGCAAGCGCTCGAGCTCAGAGATTTTGCTACAGCGGTTGCAATGCTGCAGACCGCTATTGAGGAAGAACCGAATAACCAGGCCTTACGTGTTGATTTGGCCGACGTGCTGGTGCGCAAGGGTGACCTAGAAGACGCGCGCACGGTCCTTGCCAGCGTCAAAGAAGACACTGCAGATAGAGCGCGCCCGCAGACTCGACTGGAATTCATGGAAGAAGCAGCGGCTATGCCCGAGCTTGCAGACTTGCAGGTGGCTGTTGCTAAAGAACCTGCGGATCTGGAATTAAAATATCAGTTAGCGGTTCTTTATGTTGCCTCCGAAGCCTATGAGGAGGCTTTGCTGGCGGGTTTAGAAATCCTCAAAGCAGATCGTAGTTTTCGGGACGATTTAGGCCGCCTCTCTATGATCAGAGTGTTCGACGTGCTCGGAAAGGGTAGCGAGTTAGCTGGCCGATACCGGCGGAAAATGTTCAATTTGATGCATTGACCTTGGTCTGAGTCGGATTGAATGCGCAAAAATGTAACCTCTGCCTTTACAGTGCGGCAGCTGTGCGGGTTGTTGAATCCGCAGGATTTGGAGATTTTTTAACCTTGGTGCGCGTCCCTCTAAGGCGCGGCGATTTGCGCGCCTAACGGTTTTAATGTTTTTTTTGTTTCGCAGTTTACTACTGAAAATTCAGCGGTTCTAAGCTCTTGGGGTTAGTAACCACTAACGCGCCAGCACATTGTTTTATACACATAGGCCAACAAATCACAGACGCGCTGACACATGGCGTAGTTTTCTATAATTTAGTTTAACCAAAGTTATGTAACTCCATGATTGGTATGTATAAAAACGTAAATATTCGACTTTAAAAAAACGTCTGTATTTGACTGTATCCCCAGCTTGCACAAACTTCGCATAAGTTATCCTCAAAGTTATCCACAACGGATGAGCCTGCCGAACTGTCGATTTTAGGTAGATAACGGTAGTGGGTTATTCGGTAACAAAATACGTCTTGGCGGCCATGGAATCGTTACTTTTTCTCGAGCTCGCGGGCGCGGAGTGCTCGTGATGGCGAGCGGAGAGTGTAGGATTAGCGGGACGGCGCGCCCTGGTCAGAGGAGAGTGGAGCGATGGACAGAGATAATAAAGTTTTGGAGCATAAACTTGCGCAGTATAAAGAGCGCGATGTGTTCCAAGTTAAGCTGGGTTTGACCGATATCGACGGTGTCATCCGCGGCAAGTACGTGGCTTTAGAAAAATTTGCCAGCCTGTTAACCAAACAGGGCGGTTTTTGCGATTGCGTGTTTGGCTGGGATGTGGACGACCAGCTTTACGATGCGGGCCGCTATACCGGTTGGCATACCGGGTTCCCTGATGTGGCGTATCGTTTAATTGTGGATTCGGAGCGCTGGTTACCCGACGAGAATTGCCCATTTTTTATTGGAGAGTTTGTCGCAGCCGACGGCCCGCATCCGTTGTGCCCGCGTTCTGTTTTGAAAGGCGTTTTGGGCGAGTATGCAGAGCTTGGGCTGCATGTGCGGTCGGGTTTCGAGTATGAGTTTTTTGTCTTTGATGAAACTGCGCGCAGCGCAAAGGACAAGGACTACAGAAACCTGACACCACTGACACCAGGTAATTTCGGTTATTCGGTGTTGCGCGCCTCCACGCAGTCGTCGAATTTTATTGAGCTCATGGATTGGTGTCGACGTATGGATTGCGACATCGAGGGTTTGCATTGTGAGACTGGGCCCGGGGTCTGGGAGGCCGCTTTGCAATCGCATACCGGTGTCGAGGCTGCGGATCGAGCGAATATATTCAAAACATTTGCCAAGGTTTTTTTTCAAAAACGCGATTTGATGGCGACATTTATGGCGAAGTGGTCTATGCAATATCCAGGTCAGAGTGGCCATTTCCATTTCAGCGTTTGTGACGCAAACGACGTCAATATCTTCGCCGATGGGACTGCTCCTCAGGGTATGTCAGAGGCTCAGCGCTTTGCGGTAGGAGGTCTGCAACGCTATTTGCCGGAGCTACTACCTATGCTCGCCCCCACCATCAACAGCTACACCCGCCTGGTAAAAGGCGCCTGGGCGCCCACGTCAGCCACTTGGGGTGTGGAGAATCGAACCGCCGCGATCCGTGTTATCCCTGGTGGTGCGTCGAGTCAGCGAATTGAGTGTCGAGTAGGTGGTGCCGACGCTAACCCTTATTTAGTCGCGGCAGCTGTGCTGAGTGCGGGCTTGGCTGGTATTCGTGAGAGGCAGGAGCCGGAAAGTGCTGTGCAGGGCAATGCCTACGAGCTAGAAGATTCATTGCCGGCGTATCTGCGGTTTGCCAGTAATCTAGGTGATGCGGCAGAAAAAATGGACGGATCGAAGTTGGCGCGCGCGAGTTTGGGTGACGAGTTTGTTGATCACTTTGTCATGTCGCGACGTTGGGAGGTTCAAGAGTACCAGCGTAGCCTTAACAACTGGCAGCTGCAGCGCTACTTCGAGATCATTTAATGAACACACTGCGTATTGGGATTCTGCAAACGGACTCGGTGCTACAGCAGTTCCAGCCGCAATTTGGTGACTATCCGCAGATGTTTGAACGGGTGCTGCGCGCTGGTGCGCAGCTACCAGATCGTGCGCCTTTGAGTATCGAATGCGTTACTTATCCGGTGCAGCAGGCGCTGCCGTTAACGCCGGATTGTGATGCTTATCTGATTACCGGCAGCCGTGACAGCGTCTACGATGACGCGCGCTGGATTGTTGAGTTGGTGCGGTTTGTGGAGCAAGCCTTGGCTGCCGAGAAAAAAATTATAGGCATTTGTTTCGGTCATCAGCTCATGGCCCACTACTTCGGCGGTCGAGTTGCGCCCGCTGAGGGCGGTTGGGCTGTTGGTGTTCACACCAGCAATATCGTGCGGCAACATGCCTGGATGGGGGAATCCGCACCACAGCAGTTTCGGCTGCTTTCCAGTCACAAAGATCAAGTGACAGAACTGCCCCAAGGCGCGGAAGTTTTCGCCGCTAATAGGTTTTGCCCGGTAGCGGGTTTTACCATGGGTGATCTTGCGCTCTCGGTGCAAGGCCATCCAGAATTTACAAAGCCCTATGCCCGGGGGTTGCTCGACCATCGTCGCGCGCTGCTCGGAGAAAATTTGTATCAGCAAGGTATCGCCAGCATGAATCAGGACACCGACGAAATTTTGGTTGCGCGCTGGCTGCTGGAATTTGCAGTGGGTCGCTCGTTGGTGCAGCTATGAGCGAGCATCCTCGCGGGTTCTCACGATTTTTAGCTCGGGCGGCTAGGCTGGTTGGTTCGCCCGCGGGTCTGCAACGGGTGGCTAAACAGGCAACAAAGAAAATGATCCAACGTGGTGGTGCGAGCCTTGCGTCAGCAGAGGAACAATTGCGCACGCTGGTCGAGTTTTTAACCGCCTATGTGCAGGGTGATTATCGGGAGGTTTCGCCGACCACATTGATATCTGTGGTGGCGGCGCTGCTGTATTTCGTAGCGCCGCTGGATGCGTTGCCGGATTTTCTATTTGGCTGGGGTCTGCTGGATGATGCCGCGGTAATCAGTTACGTCAGCGTTCAGGTGCGCAAGGAGCTGGAAGCGTTTAAACAGTGGCGTGACCAGGGCGGCTAACCCGTGCCGGTTGCGCCCTGAAATAGGGATGTCCTCGAGGCACAGGGTGCTGAAGTAAACACTCATCTCGAAACTAGCCGGCGATCTTTCTAAACATACCGCCTGTCATCTCGAGAACACGCTGGCGAGACATGAATTTCGTCAGGTTATATAAAAAGCGGTTTCTGCTGCCGCAGAGAACGTATTGTTTATTTTTCTCGAATGCGTCCAGACATTCGACCGCAACCTCCTGAGACGTTTGCAATGCCCCGCCAGCTGCAGAGCCCTCGCGTTTTTGATTTCTTTTCGTGAGCTTTTCTGACTTTTCCGTGGCGACGCGGGCAAATTCCGACTGCGTTCCCCCGGGTAAAAGCGCCATCACCTTCACGCCCCGATCCTGATATTCGTAACGAATGGCTTCTGAAAACATCAAAACATAAGCCTTTGAGGATGAATAAACGCTGGCGTAAGGGATTGGCGAAAGAGAGGCCATTGACCCGACATTAATAATGCCGCCACCGCCTTGAGCCACCATATCTGGAAGATATAAATGACATAGATCTGTAAGGGTGGTGACATTTAGCTGCAGCATTTTTGCGTAATCTTCCCGGTCATGGCTGGTCAGGTCTCCCCAACGGCCATAACCCGCGTTATTGATAAGAAGATCAACCTGCAAGCCTGCTGATTTAACGCGATCGTATAATTTTCGCCCCGATCCGGGTTGCGAAAGATCTTCGAGAAAGATATGAACCGTGCCGCCTGCGTGCTCAATTTTTCGTGCTAATTCCTCCAGTCTATCCTGCCTCCGAGCAGTGATGATTACCTCAGACCCCCGTTCTGCTAACTCCTCTGCTAAGGCATAGCCTATGCCGGCAGAAGCGCCGGTAACTAGCGTCTTTTTTCCTGTGTATATGGACATGATCTCTCGCTTACAGTGCTTTCGGGTTAGGCTGGCTGGTAGAGACTCGCCATGATGACAGTTTTAGGCGGCTTTTAAATCTAATTCATAGGCTCGACATTGGCGCGATTGTCGAGCACGAGCCAGACAACGAGGTAAATAGCGATAGCCAGTTTGGTCATGAATAGGCCGCCCAACACCGCCCCTACCCGCACAAAGGCCGGGTCGACACGCCAGTAGTTTGCAAGGCCCGCGCAGACGCCGAAAAACCAAGCTTGGTCCCGATCTAAGTGTAGATGCTTGCGCAATTTTTTTAGCGATTTTGCCATGATCTTCTCCGCTGCAGTGAATTTCGGCTGTCAGCCAAAGGTTGAGGTAAGTAGCTTCAGCAGACTCGCGTTGCTAAGAATCTGGGAAGCGGCGAAGGGCTCGCTTTGCACGTTTGCAAAGATGGCCACCGACAGCACCAGCAGTGATAAGCCAACGCAGGTAATAAGGGTAGCCCGCGGATAAGCGAGTCGAGAGAACTGTAATTTATCTTTCATTGTTCCTTGTTGCCGTGGTGAACACTGGGTCGGTGATCGGCGCCAGTGTCGTATTAACTACGTTATGAATACAAAAGCTGTGCCAACTAATCAGGTCGAAAACAGTCGATTAAAGAAGGGCTGTTTGGCCAAAAACGGGATCGATCCGCAAAAGTCGTGGTTGAATTAGCCAATAATTGGCGATGCTTACACCGGACGGCCCTAAGAATTGTCGCTCTTGTATTTCAAATCCTCGTGCAGTGCTCTAAATTAGTCGGACTTATAAGGGTAGGAGGCTCTTATGGATTTTCACTTCGCGACTGCGATGGAAACGGTGGCGGATTGTTTTCCTAATCGAATCGCCACCATCGCGGATGGCCGTTCGCTGAGCTGGGAGAGCTTTGAGCGCCGAGCGTCTTCCATCGCCGGCTTGTTACAGGCGCATGGGATTGGTACCGATGCGAAGGCCGGCTTATATCTGCACAATTCCAACGAATATCAAGAGGCGCAATTTGGTGTTTTTAAGGTGGGTGGCTGTCCGATTAACGTCAATTATCGCTACAAAGCCGACGAATTGGTGTATTTGCTGGACAATTCGGATGCCGAGGTGGTCTTTTTCCAGTCGTGCTACGCCATGCGCATTTGGGAAATTCGTGAACGCTTACCAAAGGTTAAGCTACTGGTGCAGATTGATGATGGGACTGAGGCGCTGCTGAAGGGCGCTGTCGATTACGAGCGGGCGATTCGTGACAATCCACCTTTGGCGCGGCGGGTGCAGAATCCGGAAGGCGTGTACATGCTGTATACCGGTGGTACTACGGGTATGCCGAAAGGCGTGATGTACCCGGTAGGCAGTTTTACTCAATATTTTATTGCTTCAGGCGCCGCTGGTCGCGAGATCGAGCCGCCCGCATCCATCGGGGAATATGCAGAGTATCTGCAGCGTATCGACGAGCCGCCTGTGAGTCTGCCCGGTTGTCCGTTGATGCATGGCACGGGCATGTGGCTTGGCAGCTTTTTACCGATGTTACTGGGGGGCACGGTGGTGACCACATCGAAACTGGGTATGGATCCAGATCGATTGTTGGGCATGGTCGAGGAATATCGCGTAACCGATCTAATTATTGTCGGCGATGCTTTTGCGCGACCGATACTCAATGCTTTGGATACCGCTAAACGCCGCGGTACGCCCTATGATATCAGCAGCTTGAAACAAATCGGCTCTAGTGGGGTCATGTGGAGTATGGAGACCAAACAAGGCCTGCTTGCGCACCATGACATGATTTTGGCGGATATTATGGGATCCACGGAAGGCGGTATGGGCAGCTCCATCACCACTCGGGAAGGCATTAGTGCAACAGCAAAGTTCGAGTTGAGCGAAGGAGTGCGGGTGCTCACCGATGACGGTCGTGCCGTCGAGCCTGGGTCGGGAGAAATGGGTAAGATTGCCACCTCAGGACTTGTTCCACTTGGCTATTACAAAGATGCGGAGAAGTCTGCGGCAACGTTTCGCGAAATCGACGGCGTGCGATACAGTTTTCCCGGCGACTACGCCACCGTTGAAGCCGACGGCTCTATCACGTTGCTGGGTCGTGGCAGCGCGTGCATTAACACCGCGGGTGAAAAAGTATTTCCGGAAGAAGTTGAAGAGGCGGTTAAACGATTTTCGCCGGTGCACGATTGCCTCGTTGTGAGCGTGCCTGATGAGCGTTTTGGTGAACGGATTATTGCGCTGGCCTCTTGTCTGGAGGGGGCCGTTGCGACTCAGGAAGACATCATTGACTTCTGTCGCGAGCAGTTGGCGGGATACAAAGTCCCGAAACAGGTTTTGGTGGTCGAACAGGTGCGTCGAGCACCCAATGGTAAGGCTGACTATAAGTGGGCCAAGGCTGAAGCAATGAAGGCATTTGCATGACAGAAGTACGTGAAGTGGACGATTCGTCCGAGGGACCGTTGTCGGGTATTCGAGTCATTGATTTAACGTCGATGATCTCTGGGCCGGTAGCCACCATGATGCTTGCGGATCAAGGTGCGGACGTCATCAAAGTGGAATCGTTAGCGGGCGACTTGGTCCGTGGTGCCGGGCCTAATCGTTCGGGTATTACTTCTACGTTTATTTCTTCCAATCGCTCGAAGCGCGGTTTGGCGCTGAATCTGAAGACGCCTGAGGGTGCAGAGATTCTTCGGGATTTGCTTCGCACCGCCGATGTGCTGGTACAGAACTTTCGCCCGGGCACGATCGAGCGCATGGGCTTTGGTGAAGCGGCGGTTCGAGCGCTGCGCGATGACATCATCTACGTTTCCATCAGTGGCTTTGGCGATGTTGGGCCGTTTGCGCATCAGCGGGTCTATGACCCAGTGATTCAGGCGTTGTCGGGATTAGCCGCGATACAGGCGGATGGTCAGACCGGTCGGCCAAAAATGATTCGTACGATCATTCCCGATAAAACCACTGCAGTTACGGCGGCTCAGGCCATTACTGCAGCTCTATTTGCTCGTGAGCGGACGCGTAAGGGACAACACGTAAAGCTAGCGATGCTGGACACTATGGTGTCTTATCTTTGGCCCGAGGGTATGTCTGGTATGACCTTGGTAGGGCGGGAAGTCAAAGCACAGCGCGCGCAGCTGTCCCCAGATCTTATTTTTGCAACCGAGGATGGGTACATCACCGCAGGAGCTGTTAGTGATGTTGAATGGAAAGGGTTATGCAAAGCATTAGATCGCGAGGAATGGTTAGAAGATGAGCGTTTTCTAACAGTGAATGATCGAGCGGTAAATGCCACTTTACGCCTAGAGATGACCGCCGAGGTACTGGCCACCAATAGCTCTGAGTTCTGGTTGGCGCGGTTAGACACCCAAGGCGTGCCCTGTGCGCCGGTGCTCACCCGCGAAGACGTGCTCACCCATCCACAAATCGAAGCCAACGGCTTGCTCAGCGAGTATGAGCATCCGATTGCTGGACGCATACGCCAGCCTCGACCTGCTGCGTTATTTGATCAAACGCCTGCGGCGATTCGGCGGCATGCTCCGGGTTTGGGAGAGCACAATGCGGAAGTGCTTGAAGAGCTGGGCTATAACGAGCAGCGACGGCAGCAATTGATCGATGCGGGGGTTATTGAAAAGGGCTGACTCAGAGCCTCTCGGCAGTTTCGCGCTGAATACGTTTGCGTCTTGCTCTGGCCCCGCCCGAAACAATAAATAAGGGAGCTATGCTGGCCACGCCGATTAAGCCCACCAGAATCAAAAAGGCGATTTGATAGCTGCCCGTGGTGTCGTAAATATAGGCCGCCAGCGGCGAAGCCGACAGTATAAATGGCAGTTCCACGAAGCGTAGCGCACCGGTTGCCAGGCCAAAGCTCTGGCTGCCAAGAGCCGTGGACACGGAAAAAGTGCGCAACGGCGACATGCCCGCGTAGCCAAAACCGTACAGGCACGCTGCGAAGATCGAAAGCTCGATACTCTGCGCCGTGCCGAAGATCAACAAAGCGGTGCCCTGACAGCCAAGTTCAAGCCAGATTGTAACCTTGGCGCCGAAATAATCAGCCAGCCATCCTATAACCGGCTTACCCAAGGCGGCGAAGGTTGCAGTGGCCGACATAATGAAGGCGGCGGTAGGTGTGTCGATGCCGATATCCTGCAAATGCGAGTAAAGGTGCATCATTACTGCCGTAAACACGCAAGTCATCGAGCCAAAAATCACGCCGATGCTCCAAAAAGCAGGCGATCTATAAAGCTCCCCCAAGGTCCAAGAACGAACGTCTTCTTCAATCTGTATGACCTCACCGGAATTTCTGGCGACATAGGCTCTGCCGTCACGGACCTCGCCCATATCCTCTGGACGATCTCTCATGAAGAGGTATATGACCGGAAACAATACGACCAGTGTCGTGGCGCTAAAAATCAGGTAGGTGGTGGACCATCCGTAGAGTTCAATGAGCCTGCTGACAACGGGCGGCATGGCGATACCCGCCAATGACGCGCCCAGTACCGAAAATGAAATCGCACGTCCGCGCCAATGATCAAACCAACTAATCACCGAGCGATGCCACGCTTGTCCGCCCATACAGGTCATGCCTACGCCCATACCTATGGAGACGACAAGAAAATATTTAACG
>TARA_B100000963_G_scaffold341678_1_pt1 | contig 16340 bp, 10 predicted proteins | sample TARA_B100000963 | Tara Oceans TARA_B100000963 (sample SAMEA2622097) | marine metagenome | biome: marine biome (ENVO:00000447); feature: surface water layer (ENVO:00002042); material: "saline water (ENVO:00002010), including plankton (ENVO:xxxxxxxx)" | depth 5 m | reverse complement strand
AGAGAGTTCTCTGAAGAATACAATATTCATAGAACAAGGCAAAACTTCCCAAATGGCATAGATAATTTTACAAACATGGCCAATATTGGAGTATTTATAACTGATCGTGTAGTCCAAGAGGAACTTGAAGGAGGTGTTGATCTTGAAAACAACCTCTGGTATATTCCAAAATTGAATTAGAAAAGTTCAGAAATTTAAATGCGTAACATCGTCTTTTATTATTTTACTTTTCTACTTGTCAATTTATGTTTTGCTCAAAATAAGATAAATATAAATGACCGGAAAATTTTTTTAATTACACTTGATGGACTGAGATGGCAAGAACTATTTACTGGAGCTGATTCACTAATTATTAAAAATGAAAACTTTGTAAAACATCCCGATGAATTATCTGACTGGGCTTGGGAAAGGACGCCGCAAAAAAGACGATCACTTTTAATGCCTTTTGTTTGGAAAGAAATAGTTAATATCGGGCAGATTTTTGGAAACAGAAATCTAGGAAATAAAGTCAATTTATCTAATAAAATGCTTTTTTCTTTTCCTGGTTATAATGAAATATTAACAGGAAAAGCTGACGATAGATCTATAAATTCAAATGACAAAATACCAAATCCTAATGAGACAGTTTTAGAGCAATATGCAAAGAATTACAATCCTAAAAAAGTAGCTGCTTTTGCAAGTTGGGACGTATTTGATTACATAATAAACGAAGAGAGATCAAAAGTTTACACTAATTGCGGCTTTGAGCCTTCGTCTGATTTTCCTTTAAACTCAAATGAAAGATTGTTAAACCAATTACAAAAACAAATCCCAAGTCCCTGGGGAACAGTTCGTTTAGATGGATTTACACATCAGTATGCCAAAGCATTTATTAATAAACACAAACCTAACTTAACATTTATTTCTTATGGAGAAACAGATGATTTTGCACATGATGGAGATTATGAGTCTTATTTAAAATCTACAAAAAATACAGATGCTTTGATTAAAGACCTGTGGGAATTTTGTCAAGGAAACAATTATTATAAAGACAACACAACTTTTATTATTACCACTGACCATGGAAGAGGCTCAAACCCAATTGAAAGTTGGAGGAGTCATGGTAAAGAAGTCCGTGGTTCTGATGAAACTTGGTTAATAATTTTTGGAAAAGGTGTAAAAGCAAAAGGAGAATTGTTTAATAATAATCAGGTATATAATAATCAAATAGCTCCTCTTATAAGAAAAATGATGAACCTCCCCCAAAAGTTTGGTTCAGGTTACGGCGAGCCCCTATCTTTAGAATGATTGGACAATTAAAATGAGTTAGGGATATAAAATTTTAGTTTTATCACTTAGTGAAAGATCATTTATAAGTTTATAATTTTCTCCTTTTGATAACTTAATATCATACAAACTTTTCTTTTTAAAAGCAGCTGATATATTATAATTTGTGATTAGAATATTTTTAAAATTTTCAATTTCTATTCCATTGGTGAAAAAATTAGATTTTGCATCCTCCCAGGTTAAGGTAATGTCATTAATTCTTAATCCTTTTAAGCCTTTCGCATAGAAAGCTGGAATATCATTTTTAAAAATTGATTTGTTATTCGAATAAGCAGGTCTTAAATCGAAATTCCCTCCATACTTTGATGTGTATTTACCTTCCAATATTTTTAATGTAAGGCCATCTATTTTGATGTTTTCAATTTTCCCCTCTCCGTATCCGTATATTAAAATACCGCTTTCTGATTTTGCATTTATATTTTTAAAAACTATATTTTTAATATTCCCAGAGTTTCCATTTTTTGATGAAGGAATTGCAGAAATATGAATTGGTTCGCTCCTTCCCCACCAACCGTCAGAATGTAGTCTTGTATCTATCAATATGTTTGAGAAATATATATCACTAATATCACTATTGTCTCTAGAAAATAATCCAATTCCTCTATTTGAATCATCGATGATAATATTACTGAATATTACATTTTTGATTGGTTTTTCACCATAGCCAACCCTAATGCCTGCTGATTTTGAAGACACAACACAATTGTCAAAAACTATATTCTTGGCTTCCTTAGAATCATTGCCAAATGTATATGTTTCGTTACCCGAAATAAATCCAGTAACTATTAAAGCATCATCCCCTGCAATTACTGTTGAATTAGAAACATTCACGTAACTTGAAGAGGTGATATGAATACCATCACTATTAGGGACAAGTAAATTATTTTTGATAGTTATATCAGATATTTTTACATGTTCACTTCCTCCTAGACGAATTGTCCACTTTGGTGAATCAATAAATTCTATTCCTTTAATTGAAACATTTTCCGCGTTACTAATTGTTAAAATATGACCTGGTCTTTCATGAAATTTAAGTGGTCCATCTTCAAGAGATTTGTTATCTCGATAATTCTCTTTTTGACGTGTGAACTGTCTTTCTTCAACAGAAGGAGAAAATCTCGTATCTGGAATCATAAACGAGGTTCCTCTTCCGTCAATAATACCATTTCCTGTTATAGAAATATTTTTTATGTCATTCCCAAATAATATCCCCATGTAATTTTTACCCGAATAATAATATCCTTCAGGCATTAAATCATAATCTTTAATATTTAAGCTGCCTGTAAGCTTTGCACCTCTTTCTAAATGAAGATTTACATTTGATTTTAAATGTAAAGTCCCTGTTATAAATTCACCCGCTGGAATTATTACCCTGCCCCCACCGTCATTACTACACTTTAAAATAGCTTTATTTATTGCAACCGTATTTATAACATTTGCTCCAGCTAAAGCACCAAAATCTTTTATATTATAATTTTGAGCTTTACTTAAAGCTGAAAAAAAAATGAATAAAATTAAAATGCTATTTAGCCTTTGATTCATTTTAAAATAAATGAATTGAATATTTAATTTCCAATTAAAAATAATCTAGAAATTATCCCGCAAATATATACGCGCATTTACTGTTCTGAGCTCTGCCAAGTGCCCATACTCCAGATGGTACCAATTGAATACCGGGTAAAATACCCTTTACCATCTCCGCATAAACATCATCTGGATTAAGACTCATTTTTTTTGCAACGGCAGATCCGTAAACTTTTGTAGCTAAGTCACATACACAGAAAAGTGATCCTCTTCCCTGTAAATCTTTTATCCCCTGAATTGGAGGTAGTGGCATATCACCTTCTTGAGGTTCATATACTGTGTTTCTTAATGCAGGTTTACCGGTTTTATTGTCATTGAAACCTACAAGTTCGCCAAGTTTAAACTTTTCCCACGTCTCAGAATTAAAGGCAAATACAATTCCTGAATGTCTTAAAACTGTAATTGCTGTAATATTAGAATCTTTTACCCCAACAGAGTTATTCGACTCAAGAAAAGCCCAATTCCAAACTATAGGTAAGGTATTATGCGGTTCACTACCATCGTAAACAACCCTATGTTCTCCTTTTATCTTCTTGAACCAATTAGACAAATCTTTTGGGTTAATTCTTGAATTAGAATTTACTGGTTCTAGATTTTCAAAATCCTCAACAAAATTAGGGAATGCGGTAGCTCCAACACCAAGAGCTAAAGACGTAAAAAATTTTCTTCTATCTGAATTCATAAGACAATATTATAATTAACAATTACTCTAAATATAATAATAATTTTAAAGTGAAAAATAATGGATGTTTTTATTGGATTAATACTATATCGCTATCATCATAAGCAATCCTTACAGCTTTTACAATGATGGATTTAGGAAAATTTATGGGCTCTGAATATACATTCCAAACAGGTCCATTTTTCTCTTTCCAAAGTATTGTTGATCCACTATCTATATGCTCCAAAATAATTTTACCATATTTTTTTTTAAATGAAACAGGTTTTAACTTTCTTGACTTTGTTCCTTGGACCCATTTCTTCACTAATTCTTTCTCAGAATATTCTCCTAAGTCTTTAGTAGAAAATATCCACTGATCTAAGATCTTTCTTAAAAAAAATAATGTGTCTTTCAAACTAATTTTATCTGCTAGATTATTTAGCTCATAAGGATCTTTTGTAAGATCATAAAGTTCTTCTTTTGGTTTTGGTGTTTCAAACCATAGTTCATGATCCTTTATCAAAAGATTTTCCTTCCATAACTTATTCAATTCCCTCATCATTGGCATCTGTTCACGATACAAAACCGGGATCGCATTACTAATTTTTGGATTAAAGTTTCTTATGTATTTAAAATGTTTGTATCTGACAGCTCTGAGCCTGTCAACTTTTTCATCAAAACGATCAGAAGCAGCGAAAATATAAGAAGTTTTACTACTAGCCTTAAATTTTCCAAATTTAGCTTTCCCCTGCATTATATCTGGAGGTTTGATGCCAGCGATAGACAAGATTGAAGGTGCATAATCAATAAAACTAATAAAATCATTATTCTCTGTGCCAGCAAATTTGGAGTTCGGAAATTTAATAACTAAGGGTACTTTTATTCCAGTTTCATATAAAGATCTCTTATATCTAGGAAAGGGGCCCCCATGATCACCATAGAAAAAAATAATACTTTTTTCATATAAACCTTCCTGCTTAAGTTGTGCAATAATTTTACCAATTTTTTTATCAAGTCTTATCAAATTACTGTAGTTAACTGCTATGTCTTTTCTTATTTTTGGAGTATCTGGAAAAACTGGGGGAATAGGAACTAAATTTTGGTCTACTAAAATATCATTACTTCCTTGCTTCCATATTTGAGATTCATGTGAAATTCCGAAATTAAATACAGCAAAAAAAGGTTGTCCTGGGGCACGATTTTTCCAATGTGCATTTGAGCTGCTATCATCCCAAACACCATCTGTTTTTTTAAAATTATAATCCTCTTTTGAATTATTTGAAGTGTAATAACCAATTTTTCTAAGGTGCTCTGGAAACATTTTGACTCCATCTGGGAGAATGGGTGAATAACTTGGAATACCTATACTTGGCTGATTCTCTTTTTTGTAAGAATTATATGTTCTCATATTGTGTGTGCCTAAAGTGCTGGGATAAAGTCCAGTAATAATTGCACTTCTTGCCGGTGCACAAACTGGTGCTGGCGTGTAAGCATTATTAAATACAATTCCATCTTTGGCTAAACTTTCAATAATTGGCAGCTCAACCGTTGAATTACCGTAAATTGGAAAAAATTCTGGAGATTGGTCTTCTGCAACTAACCAAATTATGTTTGGTAATTGTTCTTTGTTCTTTTCTATATCCGATTTACAGCTAAAAAAACTAAAAAGGAAAATTAAAAAAAACAAGGAAATAATTTTTTGAATCATATTATTTTAAAAGTATTTATTATTGATAACTATTTATTCGAAAGCCTATAAATTGTTTTTGACTTATAAATATCTCCTGGCAATAAAACTACAGAAGGAAATTCTGGTTGATTTGGAGAGTCAGGGTAATGCTGAGTTTCTAAACAAAATCCTGACCTAAAATTGTAGGTTCCATTTGTTTTACTTTTTAGAGTTCCGTCTAAAAAGTTGCCAGAGTAAAATTGAACACCAGGTTCGGTCGAGAAGATTTCGAGAAATCTTCCTGATTTTTCTTCATAAACTGATGCTACAAATCTCAAATCATTCTCTTGATCATTTAATATCCAACAGTGATCATAACCTTTGCCATTTTTGATTTGTTGATTTTCGTAGTTAATTTCTTTCCCAATTTTTTTTCTTTTTTTAAAGTTAAAGGGGGTTCCTTCAACATTTCTAATCTCTCCAATCGGGATAAGAGATGTATCAACTGGAATAAAAGAATCTGCATTTATGACTAATTCATGACTTAAAATATCGTTATTGAAATTACCCGACAAATTAAAATAGGAATGTTGAGTTAAATTTACTATAGTAGTTTTGTCAGTTTTAGCTTCATAATTAACTGTCAATTCATCCATATTATTCAATGTATAGATTACTTTAGTCTCCAAATTTCCTGGATAACCCTCTTCCATATCTTTACTCAAATACTTGAGTTCTAATGAAGCAATAGAATCATAATTTATTATTTGTGCTTCCCATATCACTTTGTCAAATCCTTTAAGTCCACCATGAAGATGATTTTTATTATCATTTGTGGTCAAAAAATAATATTTGTTATTTAATTTAAATTTTCCTTTTGAGATTCTGTTTCCATATCTACCCACAATGGCTCCAAAATACGGGCTGCTTGACTCATATCTACTTAGACTATTGAATCCCAATACGATATCATTGAAATGATTAAACTTATCTTTAGCTTTCCATTTAGTTATTATCCCTCCATAAGTGATTACATTAATTTCCATTCCATTTTTATTCCTTAATGAAAACTGATAAACATCTTGATTATCTTTTGTTACTCCATAAAAAGTTTTCTCAATAGAAACAGGAGAGTTAAAATAATTTTTTCCTTTTTGGTATTTACAGGAAACATTTAGCTCAATGAAAAAAATTATAAATATGATAGTTTTAAAATTATTCATAATTTAAACTCGTTAATTGTGTTTTTCAATTATTTATAAATTAAAATAAATCAATTTGGAAACTAAAGATATTAAAGACAAAATAAATTTATTTCAAATAAAACAAAATGCTAAACTTTTTGTTTTTATTATTTTACTTATGTCTTGTGAACCAAATAAACAAATTGATTTTAATGCTGAAATTAAACCAATCATTAACAAAAAATGTATCTCATGTCATGGTGGGGTAAAAAAAACTGCAGGATTCAGTCTTTTATTTGAAAAAGAAGCACTAGCTGACACTGATGAAGGTTCGCCAGCGATTATACCTGGAGATTCTAAAAATAGTAGACTGATTCAAAGGCTTCATGAAACTGATCCTGAGCTTAGAATGCCATACCAAAAACCAAAGCTTAGTCAAAACGAGATTGATCTGCTCACTAAATGGATTGATCAAGGTGCAAAATGGGGAACGCATTGGGCTTATATACCTCCAAAAAATGAAAAAACCCCCGAATTTAGTGAAAGTACTTTTAGTGAAAATTTTTTCAACAACTCCATAGATAAATTCATTGCTGTTAAAATGTTGGAAAAAAACCTATCCCCTAATCCCGAATCGGACAAAAGTATTTTGGCTAGAAAAGTTTCTTTCGACATAACTGGTCTTCCACCTGATGAAAAACTTTTTGAATTGTTTTTAGAAAATAAGATAAATTATGAAACTTACGTTGACTCACTTTTTTCAAAAGACCATTACGGTGAGAAATGGGCTAGTTGGTGGTTAGATTTAGCTAGATATTCAGATACAAAAGGTTATGAAACAGACAGAGGTAGAAATATTTGGGAATATAGAGATTGGGTCATTAAATCTTTAAACAGAGATCTCCCATTTGATGAATTCACAATTCAACAAATAGCTGGAGATCTTTTACCAAATCCCTCTTATGATCAATTACTAGCCACAGCATTTCATAGGAATACGATGAATAACGATGAAGGTGGAACAAATGACGAGGAATATAGAGTAGCTGCGGTTATAGATAGAGTAAATACTACCTTTGATGTCTGGCAAAGTACGACAATGGGATGTGTTCAATGTCACGATCATCCTTATGACCCAATACGTCAAAAAGAATATTATGAGTTAATGTCCTTTTTTAACAACACTAGAGATGAGGACTTATTTGGGGATTCACCAAATTTGAGATCCTATTCTAAAGAAGTTGAAATTAAGATTAATAAAGTATTAGAATTTATTTCAGAAAAAACAGATAAACAAACACTTGACATCTACAGTAATTTTTTTAGGTATCTAGAACCTAAATATGCTTTACATAATTCAGTAGTTCTGAATACTGACAATGGGTTTATTAGTGGGGAAACATTAAAATTGAGAAATAAAGGTATGGCAGTCTATAAAAATATTAATACCAGAGGGTTTGAAAACCTTTATTTTAAACATAGTGGTGGTAAGTTAAATACCAAATTAATTTTTCGTAAGAATTCGCCTACTGGAAAAGTAATTGCTTCAACAAACTTAAATCAAAAAAAATTCTGGTTTAACGGTAAAAAAAACTCATATTTTAAAATTAAAATTAACAAAGAATTAAAGCCATTTGATCTGTATATAGAGGCAATAAATGGTGATTTGTATACAAATAATTCTATTTCATATGATTATAAAGATTTAGCTGCTCAAATTGATTGGATTTCATTCTTACCAAATATTCCCATTTCAAATAATAATGACCTTATGAAATTGGATAGAGATATAAATAAAATTTTGAATACCCCTAAAAATCTTACACCCATAATGGTTGAAAATGAAGATTTCATGAAACGCAAAACATATCTTTTTGATAGAGGGAGTTGGTTAAATAAAAACGAAGAAGTCAATCCTCAAGTTCCTTCGATTTTGAATAAATGGGATTTAGAATGGGAGAAAAATAGATTAGGATTTTCAAAATGGATAGTTAGTAAGGAAAATCCCCTAACAGCTAGAACACTGGTGAATAGAATTTGGTACCAGATTTTTGGCAAAGGTTTGGTTTCATCAGTTGAAGATATGGGAACGCAATCTGATCCTCCAACTCATCCAGCACTTATTGACTGGTTGGCTTTCAATTTCATGAATGATATGAATTGGAGTCTTAAGTCATTAATTAAAAAAATAGTTCTTTCATCAACATACAAACAAAGCTCCAATATTGTAGAAAGTAAGTTTAAACTAGATCCTAATAATTTATATTACTCATGGGGTTCAAAACTTCGCCTTAGTGCAGAATCTGTTAGAGATCAAGCGTTATTTGTTTCTGGACTTTTAAGCAGAAAGAAATATGGCCCTGGCGTGATGCCGCCTCAACCAGACGGTGTGTGGGAACATCCTTATCTAGGTAACCTATGGAAAGAAAGCGAAGGCGAAGACAAACATAGAAGAGCAATATATACTTACTTGAAAAGGACAAGTCCCTATCCCTCATTTATTTCATTTGATGCAAGTAGTAGAGAAATTTGTTTAGTAAGAAGGTTCCCTAGTAACACTCCTCTTCAAGCCTTAGTCACAATGAATGACCCCGTTTACACTGAAGCAGCTTTTCATCTTGCTAAATCAAATAAGGCAGAATCTATTGAATCATCAATAAAAAAAATGTATAAATCCGCGGTTTATAAAGAAATAGAACCTAAAATTTTAGATAATTTAGTAAGCTTATATACTATTGCTAAAGATGAATTTGAAGAGGATAATTTGAAACTAGATAATTTTTTTGGTTTAGGAGATAAAATCGACATAAAAATAGCTTCCCTTGCAATCGTTGCAAATGCAATAATGAACCTTGATGAATTTTTAACTCATGGATAATATAAGAAAACTACATAACGAATTCAAAAATTCAAATGCGAGATTTAATACCAGGAGGCATTTTCTCAAAGAATGTACTCTAGGTTTAGGTGGGATTGCCTTAGGATCATTTTTAAACTCATGTTCTAGTAAGAATGTTTCATTTAACTATAATGCTGACAGAAGTTTAAATCCTTTAGCACCCATAGCTCCTCCTTTCAGCCCTAAAATTAAAAGTGTAATATATTTACATATGGTGGGTGCTCCATCACAATTGGAGTTGTTTGATTACAAGCCTGAACTAGAGAAGTTACATAATAAACCCTGTCCTGAATCTTTAATAGCTGGGAAGCAGTTTGCTTTTATTGAAGGAACCCCGAACATGTTGGGTCCGCAAGCCACTTTTTCAAAACAAGGGGAATCTGGGAATTGGATTTCAAACCATATACCACACTTCAAAAATATAATTGATGAGGTTACTTTTTTGAAAGCTGTACATACAGATCAATTTAATCATGGTCCAGCTCAACTTTTAATGCACACTGGTAGTCCAAGGCTAGGAAGACCTTCTATTGGTTCCTGGGTAACCTACGGTCTTGGATCTGAAAGTAGTGACCTCCCAGGGTTTATAGTGCTTACATCAGGTGGAACTCCAGACGGAGGTAAAAGCCTTTGGGGCAACGGGTTTTTGCCTTCAATTTATCAAGGTGTTCAATGCAGATCAAAAGGTGACCCAGTGCTTTATCTTAAAAATCCACAAGGAATTTCAAGGACCCTAAAAAAGAATATTGTCGGATCTATTAATAAAATTAATTACGATGAATACAAAAAATTTAAGGATCCTGAGGTGTTAACTCGAATAAGCCAATATGAAATGGCATTTAGAATGCAAAGCTCCGTTCCTGAAGTCATGAATATTAACGATGAACCACAATATATAAGAGAAATGTATGGTGTTCAACCTGGTAAAGAATCCTTTGCGAACAATTGCTTATTAGCAAGAAAAATGGTAGAGAAAGGAGTCCGTTTTGTTCAACTTTATGATTGGGGATGGGACTCTCATGGTAATGGTGAAGCAGAATCATTAAGGAAAGGCTTTTTAAAGAAATGTAAAGACTCTGACAGACCAATTGCGGCACTTATATTAGACCTAAAGCAAAGAGGCCTTTTAGACGAAACGCTTGTAGTTTGGGGCGGTGAATTTGGAAGAACACCAATGTGGGAGAACCGAGCTGGTGTTCAAAATACCCTTGTTGGAAGAGATCATCAAGGAGAAGCGTTCACAATGTGGATGGCTGGAGGTGGCTTGAAAAAAGGTCATGTTCATGGGAAAACTGACGAAATTGGATATAGGGGTATTGAAGGTCGAGTGTCTGTGTATGACATCCAAGCTACTATATTACATTTACTAGGATTCGATCACGAGCAGTTTACATACGACTTTCAAGGAAGACCCTTTAGATTAACTGATGTCGAAGGACAAGTTATACGTCAAATTTTAGCATAAAAATTTTTTGAAAAAGCTAGTTTTAATTCTTTTACTTATTGTTTATTCATATCAAACAATTGCACAAAATAAGGCTCTCTATTTTCAGACCAGCTGGGGTTTTGAAGGGACAACCGAAGCATTTATAAAAAAAGCAAAGGCCTCAGGATTTGATGGGATTGAAATCTGGTCTCCAACTGATAAAAATGAACAGATACGAATTTCAAAGTTGTTAAAAGAGGAAAACATGAAAGTAATTTATCTTTGTGGCTCTGATCCAAATCTTTCTTTTGAAAAGGGTTTAGCTATTTACAAAAAATATCTTAAAAATACTTTTGAACTTAATCCTATGGCTATAAATTCCCATACTGGTAGTGATTTTTATTCATTCAATCAAAATATGGCTTTTCTAGAGGAGGCAACAAAACTCAGTAAACAATATGAGATTCCTATCTACCACGAAACACATAGAGGAAGATTTAGTTATTCCCTTCCAAAGACGATCGAATATCTTGAAAAAAATAAAGATTTGGTTCTTACATTAGATGTTAGTCATTGGATTGTAGTTCATGAATCTTTATTATTAAAGAGAGCTGATTTATTAAAAAAAATCATAAATAGAACCAATCATATTCATGCAAGGGTTGGTTTCGAAGAGGGTCCTCAAGTTAATGATCCTTCTGCACCTGAATGGAAAACTGTCGTTGAAAGACATATAGATATTTGGAGTACTGTAATTCAAAAAATCAGGAGTGAAAAAAAAATACCAACAATTACAACTGAATTTGGACCGCCAAACTATATGCCAACATTACCGATTACTCAGGAACCAACATCTGATCAATGGCTGGCTAATCTTTATATAATGAAAATGTTGAAAAAAAGATTAAAAGAATGAAATTTTATGCTTGATGATTTTTTGATTTTAATTGGTCGTTTCCATCCTTTGATAATTCATCTACCAATTGGATTTATAGTTTTAGGAATTTTAATTGAGTTTAATTCAAAAAAGCATAAATGGTCTAATGATGCACTTAAATTTATTTTCTTTTGGGCTACTATCACTGGAATCTTATCAATAATTAGCGGCTTCTTACAATATCAAAATGGAGGATATCTCTGGGAGACTGTTGAAAACCACTTTTTAGCTGGAATTCTAACTGTTGTCTTATCATTTTCCTTCTACCTCAAACTAATTGAAAATTCACTCTTTAAACAAGTATCAAGGAAATTTTTTACAATTGGAAATTCTTTTATATTGTTAATTGCAGGGCATTTAGGTGGAAATATTACTCACGGTGAAGAACATTTAATTGAACCTCTAAAAAATCTTGCCAGTTTTAATAAGGTCCAAAGTAAATCCATCAAGTATTATTCAGATTTCAAAGAAAAGCCCTTGTTTTCCTCTGTAATCCAACCAATACTTGATGAAAAATGTGTGAAATGCCATAATTCTAAAAAATCTAATGGTAAATTGAAAATGCATAATTCTAATGAATTAATCAAGGGAGGAAGAAATGGTTCTATAATTAATTTTGAATTCCCCGAAATGAGTGAAATGTATATTAGAATTCATTTACCAAAAGAAGAGAAAAAACATATGCCTCCAAAAGGTGGAAAGCAATTAACAAGAGAAGAAATTAATGTTGTAAGTAATTGGATTAAAAATGGAAGCTCATTTGAAAAATCTTTAAGCGAATTTAAACTTGATGAAAGTATTATAAGTTATTTTTTCTCAATTGAAAAACCATTTTATCCAATGGAAAATGTTTCAACAGCTGACATTGAAACAATTAAAAAAATAAGGGAAAAAAATATTTTGGTTAATCCTATTAGTAAAAGTTCAAACTTCTTTTCTGTTAGCACATTAAATTACTCTAAATTCAGCGATACTGATTTATCAATGATGTCTAGTATTAGAGAAAATATTGTAAATCTTGATTTGAGTAACAGCAAGATAACCGACTCTGTTTTTTTTAATCTAAAATATTTTAACAACCTAACAGTTTTAAAATTAAATAACACAAACGTACTTGGCCAAAATATCGATGAGTTATCACAATTAAAAAACTTAAAACGTATTTATTTAGTGAATACAAAGTTTGATACTCAAAACATAGAAAAAATAATCCAAATCAAAGGTTTAGAAAAGGTCTATTTGTTTCAAGAAAACAGGATATTAAAAGCTCCTCTGAAATTACCAAATGATTATGAAGAAATTCTTGAGTTTGGAAACTATTCACTCAATAATTCAATGCAAAATAAAAAATCATAAAATTTATTTTTGAAGTACTAAAGTAGGATTGATGGGGTATCTCCCAAATGACTTCCCAAAAATTGCAATACCACCTTCACCTATTGTTTTCAACTTAATTTTCATTTTCCCTTTCTTCATTGAATTTTCTAACTCAGCTATAGAAATAGGAATTTTAATAATATATCCGTAAGATCCAGCCTCATTAAGTTTTGGTGATTCAGAAGTTTTTGATCTTTTCTGATGGTGCCAGGAAAGTACCCCCCTATGATCAGCAGGGTCATCCTTGAGAGTTAACTGCATTTTGACTTTCTCATCTATTAAAACTTGGATTTTTGATTCAAATTTTTTTGTGTCTGTCATCGGATAAGAATTAGGATTTTTACTTGGACTAACTTTTGATCCTTTCATATAATCAATACCAAAGTCAACGTAGTCATCACCAACTTTATCTTTATCAAAAAGTTCCTTTGCCGACGCTTCAACTATAAAATATGCACCTTTATATTCTTGAGATTTTAATTTGTCTGGGAAAATAATTTCATACTCAAAATAACCATTCCCTGTGCCATTCATTTTTTTGTTATCAAAAACTGCCCAAGATTTTTTGGACCAGCTCGAACTTGAAAAGGAATTTGGTTGGATACTTAATAAATCTAAATTCTTTAAATTTTCAATTGAGTTGACTTCAAAATACATGAAATTTTTATGTAAAACTTTCCCATCAAGAGTTTTTAATGTAAGATTAAGTTTTGCAAGACCACTTGATTTTGGCATTTTTAAATTTAATTCTTTTAGTGATTCATTTTTCCAAGGCTCGTACTTAATATATACTTCACCTGAAGTAACTTCATATTCATGAGCTATTTTATTTATATGTTTTAGTTCATAATCAATAACAAGCTTATCTCCTAAATTTTTTGAATTCATAGAGGATAAAAATAATGGAATCTTGATTTCATCCCCTCCTTTGACAGTTTTACATATTTCGACTCCAGTAGATAGATAAACTGGCGAATGAAAATCATTTAAGGTCATGCCATTTAAAATTTCATCTAATCCTGTTATTTTTTGGGACCTATCAAATTTCCAATATCCATTCCATTCATTTATGACATCGTGATGCTCGGTATACAACCATCCAGCTATTTCGGGAAACTTTCTGAAACTGTTTATCATCCTGTGGTAATCATAACTCCAGTCAATATCTCCAGTACTCCCTTTGTAACCCCACACATTTCCAGATTCTGAATTAATAAAAGGCTGATTTTGTTGTCTAAAACCTTTATAATATTGATAAGTAGATCCCTTAAAATTTTTTTCAGTTTTTTCTCTTAGATAGTTTTCCCAAGCATAACCTGGAAGGTATACATGCCAAGAGTTTATGTCAGTCGCAGTGTGAACTCCACCACAACACAGTGAATTATCTTCTATAAGTCTAGATTTATCGATTGATTTAGCCAAGTAATACATTGAAGTAACCCAATTATATGTTTCTGGTAGTATTTCGCTCTTGTTTTGTTTGTTATCCTCTTGATCATTTTTGGTTGAAAGTCCCCACTGTTCATTAAAGAGAACCCACGAAAAAATAGACGGATGATTATAGTCTCTTTTTATCATTTCTTTGAGTGTATACTCAGACTCCCTTCTCATAAATTTATCTGGGTCACCCCAAGAATTAGGCAAGTCTTCAACTACTAAAAGACCTAATTTATCTGCCCAAAATAATTTTCTTGGAATTTCAGCTTTTATATGAATTCTGATTCCATTTAGTCCTATGGACTTACTTCTTAAAATTTCTTCTTTCATGAATTTATCACTTGGGAAGGTATAATAACCGTCAGGATGATATGATTGATCAAGTGCTAATTGAAGATAAATTGGTTTATTATTTAGCGCAACATAGGGATACTCAGTGCCGGGTAAATTCGTAATTGAAATTTTGCGCATTCCAAAATAAGATTTTAAAAAATCATCGCCTAAATTGATTTCTGCTTTGTACAGATAAGGATCTTCAAGGCTCCATAATCTCATTTCCGGAATATTGATATCGAAATTTCTCTTAAGTTGTCCGGGTTTAAAATTAATTTCATGATTTATGAATCCTCTGTCAGTATAAATTTTTATTTTAAGGGGTAGTTCAGTTGATGCATACTTATCCAAATAAGCTGTAACATTTACTTTACTATTATCAATATCTGGGGTAAAATGAATTGCATCAATAAAATTTTGCCCTCTGGCTTCTAAATAAACTGTTTGCCAAATACCTCGAGCATTACCATATCCTTGTTTACCATAAAGAGCAAAACCTCTTTTGAATTTTTTTGGATCTCCAGCGTCATCATCTACCCTAATGGTAAGATTTTGATTTTGACCATATTTTATATGTGGTGTTAAATCAAAAGAAAAAGGGACATAACCTCCTTGATGTTTTCCTACAAATTGTCCATCAATCCAAACTGTAGTTTCCCAATCTGAAGCTCCAATTGTAATAAATGTTTTTTTTGTTTTCCAATCTTGTGGAATATTAATTTGTCTAAAATACCATCCAATATCAGCTTCATCTTTTACTTTTGATAATTTTGACCCCCAAGGAAAAGGAACAATAATTTTTTTATCAAATTTTGTTCCTTTATGCCAACTTTCTTTTAATCCCTTGTCTTCATAATCGAATTTAAAGTCCCAAGAGCCGTTTAAGTTTTTCCAAGTTGGCCTTTCAAAATCTGGTCTTGGATGCTCAGCTAGAGGAATTTGGGGTTTAACAGTATATGCAATAAGGAATAGAAAAATAAGTGAGGTCTTTCTTACTGTAGATTTAAAATAATTCTTAATCTCTGTGCAAGATTTTGATTTATTATAGAAAAAATTATTGTGCGACATGGTTAATTAGATACATTGATGTTTATAGAATAAAAGATTTATTTGGTTACTTAATACCTGGTAAATTTAACATTGGTGCTTCTTGAGTCCAAGGATATTCTTGTTTTTTCTCTTTTGGATAAATCATATTCAAAGTTTCGGCATCATAAATAAATCCGTTTTTAACAACAAATTTTATTTGGTTTGTGTTTCGAATATTATTCAACGGATTTTTCTCTAAAATAATTAAATCTGCCAATTTACCTTGCTCTAAGCTCCCCAAATCATTTTCTAAACCCAAAGCCTCTGCTCCAAGTATGGTGGCAACCTTTAACATATCATGATTCGAAATACCTCCAGAATACATACTCCAGAGTTCCCAATGGTATCCAAGTCCCTGAAGCTGTCCGTGAGAACCTACTCCAGCTATTCCATTAGCCTCAACTAAATCTTTTACAAA
>TARA_B100000963_G_scaffold151911_1_pt1 | contig 16345 bp, 13 predicted proteins | sample TARA_B100000963 | Tara Oceans TARA_B100000963 (sample SAMEA2622097) | marine metagenome | biome: marine biome (ENVO:00000447); feature: surface water layer (ENVO:00002042); material: "saline water (ENVO:00002010), including plankton (ENVO:xxxxxxxx)" | depth 5 m | reverse complement strand
TTGCAGACCAATCGCTGGGGCTGACTACCGTAACTGACTTTGATGGATTTTACAGTCTAGAGTTACCTTCTGGCTTATATTCCGTAGTTTTTGAGTATTTGGGTATGTCCACGGACTCGGTAGAGGTATCCATTATAGCTAACGAAACACTGACACAAGACTTCATGCTCCGCGAAGAGTCTACATTAATAAACACGATTGTCGTATCGGCCTCGAAATATGAGAAAAAACTTTCTGAAGAGACGGTCTCCATTGAAGTTGTTGGAAGTGAATTATTAGAAAACAATAACATTGTCGATGCCGAAGAGAGCTTACGTAAGGTGCCTGGAGTATCCATTGTTGATGGGCAGGCCAATATTCGCGGTGGATCTGGATGGGCTTACGGTGCAGGTAGTCGTGTTCTTGTTTTATATGATGACATTCCCCTACTCTCCGCAGACGCCGGAGATGCCAAATGGTCTCTTGTTCCTATGGAAAACCTTGAAACCGTTGAGGTAATCAAGGGAGCAGCCTCATCAATTTATGGATCAGGCGCATTAAATGGCGTGGTAAACTTCCGAACGGGTTATCCTTCACTAACTCCCGAAACCAAACTGAATGTGTGGATGACGGCTATGCATGCTCCTCGAAACAAAGAAGAAGCTTGGTGGTATGGCAATAACGCCCTACCCTTTTCCAATGGTATGAACTTTATGCATAAGCGGAAGTATGGCCGCAGCGACTTCGTATGGCATGGACAATATCAACAAGAACGGGATGATCTTCAAGACGGAAGCTTCGGATGTGTGCGTGTTGGTCAGAAATACCGATTTCGTCCTCGAAAAATTGAAGGAATGTCTGTAGGTGTCAATTTTAATGGTTACCGATCATGGGGAAGCAATTTCTTTTTATGGAATGGCTTAGGCGACCAAACGCGCGTTGCAGCTTCTGGCACCTCCTCTCGCTACCAGAGCACACGGATTATAATTGATCCATTTGTGACCTTCTTTGACAAAAATAAAAACCGCTATTCACTCAAAACAAGATGGTTTAACGCAAATAATGAAACGACTGACGGCCAAGGCTCACGTCCCAACAACTACTTCTCGGAATTGCAGTACAGCCGTTATTTTGAAGAGCTAAACTTCAATGTAGTTGCAGGACTTGTCTCCTTTGCCGATATCGTTCGGGCACCCCGTGGATTAACTGCAGATTCTTCGCTAGTAGGAGAACACAACCGCTACAACGTGGCACCCTATGCACAACTAGAAAAAAAGATGTTTAATCAACGGCTTAATCTTACTTTAGGAATGCGCTATGAATATTTCAAAGTAAACTCGATAAGTAAGGATACTTCATTCAATAGCTCGCAGGGAAGCACAGGCCTGAAGCGACCACTCTTTCGAGTTGGTATGAATTATCAAGCCGCAGAATATACGTTTATCCGAGGCTCGTGGGGAGAAGGATACCGCTTCCCTAATCTTGCAGAGTCTTTTACGAATTTGTCTCTTGGAGGAATTAACATATTTCCCAATCCAAAACTCACCTCTGAGCGTGGATGGTATGCTGAAGTGGGAATCAAACAAGGATTCCGCATTGGGAAAGGCTGGCAAGGGTACATGGACCTCAGTGCCTTTGGAATGTATTATGATAACATGATCGAAATCAACTTCGGTCAATTTGGAGAAGGCGAGGTATTTGATCCAAGTGATCTTACAGGCTTTCTTCAATCCGTTGGATTCTCCTTCCAAAATGTTGGGGAAACCCGCATTATTGGTTCTGAGTTTACCATCGTAGGTCAAGGTAAACTCGCAAAGAATGTTCCTATGCAGATCTTATTTGGGTATACCTACACCGATCCAAAGTCCCTGAACTGGGATGAAGAAATCACCTTATATAATACCCAGGGCCAAGTGGTCAATTCTCAAATTGATATCAATCAAGAAAATTCAAACAATCGCTCAACAGTTACCTATGCCGAAACAAGTTCTTCAAGCGAAAACGTGTTAAAGTATCGCAATAAGCACATTCTTGCACTTGATTGGCAGATCGGATATAAGCGTTTTGATTTTGGACTAAGCGTTCAGCACCGATCCTTTATGGAAAATATCGACTATCCTTTTGTAGGCGATTTGTTTGTAGGAACAGAAGCATCCTTGTTTAACGGAGGACAACCGTTTGGCGGTATCCGTGACTTTAGAAGCCAGAACTTTGGCATAGGCAATACCGTAATCGATACGCGGATGATCTATGCATTCAGCGATTTTGCCAAAGTATCATTCCTTGTGAAAAACGTCATGAATAAAACCTATGTAAATCGTCCAGGCCTTCCAGAAGATCCATTGAACTTCACCTTTAGATTTTCATATACGTTTAAATGATAACACAATCTTCCAACACCTTATGCATAGAGAAATTCTAAGCCTTTTTGTTTGCCTAAGTATTGTCTTTGTTGGATTTGGACAAAACGGGAGTGTTAGTGGAACGGTTTCAGATGCTCAGGGCGTAAGCCTCATTCAAGCGTCGCTCAAGCTAATTAGCGACCAAGACACCTTAACCGCCATTACTGATTTAGATGGGCGCTACCACTTTAATGCACCTGTGGGGCAATACACCCTATCGGTGAGCTACTTAGGCATGGAGAGCGAACAACGCTCTTTCCGCCTGAACATGAATGAGAATAAGTTGATTGATTTCACTTTATCCTCGTCCTCTACTATGATCGAGCTTACGGTAGTGACAGGGACAACAAAAGACGAAGAATATGGAGAACAAACCGTATCAATTGACATTCTTCCCTCCTCTTTAGTAGAAAATACTGTTGCTCGAGCAGGTGAAGCCCTTAATCGCATTCCTGGATACCAGCAAATAGGAAATAGCCCAAGTATTCGCGGAGGGAGTGGGTGGTCAGGTGGGGCAAGTTCAAGAACCTTATTCTTGATTGATGGCATTCCTCAGTTAAGTCCTGAAAACGGGGCCATTTATTTTGAGACCTTGCCACTGGAAAATATTGATCAAGTAGAAGTTATCAAAGGAGCAACCTCATCCCTTTATGGCTCTTCAGCATTAAATGGTATCATTAACTTTCGAACGGCTTGGCCTACCTCTGACAAACCCTACCGCAGAGTGACTACTTCACTCGGTGTATATCAGCGTTTTGATACCAATCTGATTCAATCAAAAAATGACCCGGATCGCCGCATGCAAAACATGTATGATGCTTGGGATTATAAAGAGCACGTACCCATCTATTTTAATCAGACCTACGAACACCGTGAGCGTTTTAAAAAGATTGATTTTGTTCTGGGAGCATTTTATCGACATGATGGGGGCTTCCGAAAAAACAATGAATACGATCGCTTTCGAATTAATGGTAAAATCAGACATCTTCACAAATCAGATGAAGGTATCTTAAAGTCCGTATCAGGACTAGCTTGGAACTTCGCCTATGAAGAAGGGGGGCAATTCTTTTTTTGGAGCGGTCTTGATAGTATGGCTCTTGTGCCCTCTGATCCAAAGTCCCCGTACATCCTCGATGCAAGAACTGATTACATTCAACGTAGAATGAGTCTTGCACCCTTTGCAACATTCTACACCGCCAATAATGGGGAACATATACTTCAGAGTAAGTACTACAACAACATGAGTACCAATTTTGGGGCAGAACAGGTAATGACGCATCACATTTTTGGGGAATACCAATACAAGTGGTCCAATAAAAACACAGGATATAGCTTCGTTGGAGGGCTATCTACTTACTACACTAACGGTCGTGGCCTATCCTATGGAGATAAAACCTATGATGCCTTTAATGTATCAGGATATATTCAAGCGGATAAGGTGTTTTGGTCAACACTCACCTTGTCCATGGGAACAAGGCTTGAATACAACAAAATTGACTCAATCACCCCTAACAATCAACTACCCTTCATCTCCCGCATGAGTGATGGTATAATAGAACTCCCAGTTAAACCCCTTTTCAGATTGGGATTAAACTACAAAATCTCTCAAGGATCATGGTTTAGGGCATCCTGGGGGCAAGGGTTTCGCGTACCAACCATCAATGAGTATTTCATCGATTTAACACGTGGCTTGCAAGTGTTGCCAAACCCCAACATTGTCCCAGAGGATGGTTGGACGTCAGAGATTGGTTTTAAGCAGGGTTTCCAAATAGACCGGTGGCAAGGATTCCTCGATATTGCAGGATTCTACACGAAGTATATCAATGTTATAGACTTTAATACTGTTTTTGATCCCGGTGGGTCACCCTATGTACGCGCAGAAAACTTAGATGATGCAAGAATCTATGGAATGGAATTAAGTATTATGGGCCGAGGCTCAATCTTTAACCTGCCGCTTCAGCTTCTTTCAGGTTATACCTACATGCAACCTGAACTTTTAAATCCAAGTAATCTGCGCCTTCAAACATTTGGAGAAGATGGTAAACTCCTCAACTTTCGCAACAAACACGCCTTCAAATCTGACGCGGAAATGAGTTTTGGGCGCTATAGTATTGGTCTTACAGCCATTTACAATAGTTTTATGATTATGGTTCCTGAGGCGCAGGTATTAATCCCTGGGGTTGAAGAATACCGGGAAAATAATACCGACGGTGAGTGGGTTGTAGATTGCCGGTTCATTGTACAACTCAATGAGTCATCAAGACTAACAGGCGTGGTAAAGAATCTCTTCAACAATGAGTACACCACTAGGCCAGCTGCATTAGAAGCTCCGCGAAACTATGCCCTTCAGTTTCAATATGAGTTTTAGCCATGCGAAAACTAGAGCAACTTGCCCTTTCCATCCAACATTACTTTCAAAGTAAGGGTAAGTACAGGCTGCATTCTGATCTAGCCTACCGCCTGTACACCGAAGTACACAACGAGCAAAAGGCAGTTTTTTCAGATCATTGGAATTCACCTTGGTCAAAGAACCTTTCTTCGTATAATAAAACAGACTTTGGAACGGGTCAAGACCAGCGACTTATTGATGTAGCTAAGCATAAAAAAGCCGCATCAACTAAACTCGAAGTTCAGAGACTTCACAATCTTGTATCCTTTTGCAAGGCGAGTAATGTTTTAGAGCTTGGGGGACATTTTGGCCGAGGGACCTTTGCAATGGGGAGTGCATTAAACCAAGAGGGAACAAACATTACCTCCATCGAAGGGTGTCCTAAGACAATTGAGGTTGCCAAGGTTTATCTCAACGAAGGAAGACTTCGTAATTACACCATTTTAGAAGGCGCATTTACTAGCGTATTAAAAAACCTTATTAAAACGAACAAAACCTACGATTTGATTTACATCGATGGCCATCATACAGCCGAGGCGTTACTCGATTTAATACCGATATGCCATAGTTTACTTAACGAGAAGGGAGTGATTGCCATAGATGATATATTTTGGAACTATGCGGTTCACAAAGCTTGGAGGAAATCTATACAGCGCACTAAACCGTGGGCATCTTTTGAGTTCCTTAACTTTGGCTACATGTTTTTTGATACGAAAGGCTTAAACCAACAATTTTTTAAACTATGGTGAGATCGGTGTTTTTTTCAATAATATTCTTCTTCTTGAGTTTTTGTCCTCTGCTTTATGGACAGATCACTCTGGATATGCCTAGCAGCTTCACCCATTTGCAAGCACGCAATGGACACAAGGCTTTAATATATGAGGATAGCACCCAAGGCCTATCCATCGAATTTAGGTATGGCTTCCCTAAAAAATTCAAGGATTACGCTGTACTTAAACTCTCTCAAGCCATTCAAGCCACCATTGATAGCAATTGGGCCGATACACCGCCATCAATCGAAGTAAAATTCGGAGAAATTTCCATTCACTATGACATTAGGGAAGAACAAATTGGCAACATAATTTATGCCTTTAATCTTTATCAATACCCTAACTACGATAGTATACGAGCATTACAAGACTTTTACTCTTTTCCTGCATCTCCTGATGGGACCATAACTGAAGTTGACTCAACCTATACCTTTCCCTTCTCAGAAAAAAGCAATGCACACTCAAAGTTGTTTCGATCAGTTTTTATTCAAACTCCTTCTTTAGAATCCACCCTGTCAAGCATCGTAGAGGCCCTCGAGTTGTTACCTGAAGTTTCCCCAATAAAGAATCGTAGTTATGCTAAGGATGGACAATTGGAATTTAATACCATGGAAGTCTATCCATCAACGCAAGATTCCATCACATTTTGCTACGCAGGTCCGCACAGCAATAATGTCACAAAATATCATGCAGCCCTTCTTGTACTTCAGGAATACTTAAATCAACAACCTAATGATTCATTAGGGCAATTGAGTATTTCCTACATCGGGGGACAGTCCTATCTTAAGTTTACTTACTATGTTGTGGAAGACAGTGTCTTGGATTCTCTCATCAATCATAAAGTCGAGCAATCCATATTCTCCGCAGAAATAGAACCCTATACATGGGACTCGGTACTTATTGATTCTATCAAAAACTACATTTTAAATGATTTGGAATCTCAATCCAAGGCAAGACTCAAAGAGCAACTAGCATTTTTTGATAATGAGTGGGCTATTTACCTGCCTGCAGAGTTGCGGCAAGTGAATCAAGGGAGTGTACAACGTATGATTGATATTTTTGTCAATAACATGCCGTTTTATATTCGGCATTGCAGCACAAAATCGACAGAAAATAAATGGATAAACCAAAATGTTTTTGAGTCGATAGTTGAACCTACAGTCAACTTGTACGATACCGTTGAACACCACGAAGTATTTTCTGACATCAATAGCTTCTTAAAAATCAATCCTTTATACAATGTTTCGATGGTTTTAGAGATAGGAAACAAAGAAATCAAGTGGGTAAAGGATACAGCCGCAGTGAACTATCTTTTAAACTACCCATACAATTTAGCCGCAGCTAATCAGCTCAAACGTATTCGGCGCAAATACCTCCCAATGGGTGTTGCACGAGGGTTGACCTACTTCCAATACTTTACCAATACATTGAATCTAGACCAAGGTAGGGTTCGGTTTAATGTAGTTCGTTTAGAAAAAGGATATGATCGTCCGTCACTTCGATTTAACCTTAGCCAATCTTTCTGAGCTTGACGCAAAAAAAGCTAAATGCTATTTTATCTGAATACCAAGGACTAGGATACCGAAGATGACTGCCATCGTGATGAGAGATACAGTGGTGGTCGAAGGGTTTATAAAGGCATAGTCCTTATTTTTTATTCCACTTCGATTCAGCCCAGATAGCAAAAAGAAACTTAGAAAAATGCCCGAACTAGTGATGACCCTAAACATTTCAAAAGCAATCAAATCGTCTACGGAATAATTAGGAAGTAGATAAAGTAACCCTACGATAATTCCATGTGCCACCATGCCAGGTATGACTACAGCCTTTGCAAGCAAATTGAATCTTCCTGCCCAAAAAACGAGATCTTGTGGAAACTCAGTAGTTCCTAAAAATTGACGGAGAGCAGTCATCGGGATAATAATTATAAATGGTATTCCAGTCAGAGCAATAACATAGGCGATAGATTCTATAGGGCCTCCCTGGAAGTACCATAAGTAAACATTTTGCAAAGGTGCTACATGAGTAGAATTCTTTATAAATGGAGCTGCGAAAATATCTGCAAGACCATATACCATCGACCATATAAAAATCCAAGAGTATATCGTCTCATAAATCCGACTACCGTCTTGCACCTCAACTACATTCGAAGGAGTGAAGACCTTTGCCGAAATTCCCAAGAGAAACATTGCTATTGTGCTCCCTCCATATACCGCTAAAATTCTTTTTTTCGACCACGCCCTAGGATCTAGGGATGGCTCGAACCATGTAGTCTGGAAATATAGCTCCAAAGGCCTATAATCCATTATGTATAGAATCACAAATTGCACAAAGTGATAGGCAATGTGCACCGCGAAAAGCGTTGTTAAGGATAACAGTAAAGATTTAATGAAGTGCGACCTCATAGTTTAAAAATGTACCCGGAGCGGGAATCGAACCCGCACTCCCGAAGGAACTGGATTTTGAATCCAGCGCGTCTACCAGTTCCGCCATCCGGGCAGTAAATTAAATGTACTACATTCTGTACTTTTAAGCACTTTATCGGAACAACCAACGGAATACGTCCATTCCATTCGCATAAAGCATCAAGAACAAGAGCAACAACATTCCTATGGTCTGGGCATATTGCAAGAATTTTTCTGGCGGTGGTCTTCTAGTAATCATCTCATAAATGGTAAACAGCGCATGGCCTCCATCAAGTGCCGGAATCGGCAATAAGTTCATAAAGGCCAAGATGATTGAAATGAAGGCGGTCTTAGACCAAAATGAAGCCCATGAAAATCCTCCACTGTAGAACGAGGCAATCGTACCAAATCCACCAATATGCTTGTACCCCTTGATATCACTATCAAATATCAACTTGAACTGTCCAATGTAAGCCGCCAAGGTATTCCATGTTTTGCGAGGACCCTCAATTAAGGCCTCGCCAAAACTAATCTCTTCATGTACATATGGTATTTTGGGAGCGAAACCCAACAAACCTGATTCATCAAATACGGGATAAACTGTTAGCGTATCCGTACCATTTCTTAACATACGTAAGACCATGGTATCACCTGGACTGTATGACCCACCCCTAACAATTTGTGTGACTTCTTGGAAAAACTTAACCTCTACAGTATCCACTGCAAGAATCTTATCACCAACTTGACCACCTGATTGTTTCAGTGGTCCATCCATTAACTCATAAATTACAGGTGATAAGGCGGGTTCTAGAATTATTGGCTTAGCCTCCTGATTATCAAATAAGTCAATATAAAATTGCTTGGTTACTGACAACACCACGAGCTCTCCATTTCTATCTACCTCAATCTTATCAATGACATCCTCAAACAAAAGAGCACGTACTTGCATTGCGTCCTCAACCTCATTATCACCAACTTTAGTAACAATATCTCCATTTTGTAGCCCCAAAGTTTCACCGAACTCATCTACATAATAACCGTTTTCCAGTGCAGAATTAGGTAGAGTATCTTTCCCATATACCCAGGATAAACATGTGTAGATAATAACGGCTAGCAAAAGGTTGACAATGATACCCCCTAATAGAATGATTAAACGCTGCCACGCAGGTTTTGAGCGAAACTCATCAGGTTTTGCGGGTTGCTTTAACTCCTCTTCATCCATGGATTCATCCATAATACCCGCCATTTGCACGTAGCCTCCGAAGGGAAACCAGCCTATGCCATACTCTGTATCTCCAACCTTCTTTTTAAACAAGGAAAAGTTTGCCAGATTAGGAAAGGGGAAAAGGAAATCAAAAAACAGATAAAACTTCTTCACTCGCACACCGAACATTCTCGCTGCGATGAAATGCCCAAATTCATGAAGGATAATCAATAAGGAGAGAGAAGCAAAAAATTGTAATACAGTAGATAGCATAAGAATAGTGGCAGACGAAAATACAACGTATAGCGCTTTACTTCATTTTTTTTAACAAGAAGTTGACCCAATCACGATCATTGGCAAGGCGTTTGACTTTAGATTGGCCGCCCCACTGACCCGATGCGCGCATAGCCTTTTCAAATCCTTGTGAGGGAACTCTGGTAATCTTAGCACAAGCGAGCATCTCTCCCACACGCAAGTCATCATAATAGGTATTCTGTTTGCGCAAATGCTCATCTAAAAAATCAGACAGCTTATCCAATTTACTAGAAGATACCTCGTTTTCAAACTCAATAAACCATTCGTGATAGGGTTTACCTTCCGAGGGATTGACTTCAGGCGCTACGGTAAACTCTCGCACGGATAAAGAAAGGGCTTCCTTAGCTGCTTGCATAGCGCGCTCTACCTCCTCACCGATTACATGTTCGCCAAATGCAGAGATGTAATGCTTAACCCTACCCGTCACTTCTAAACGATAGGGCGCCTTACTCACAAAGCGTATGGTATCTCCAAGACTGTAAGACCATAAGCCAGCATTACTTGTTAAAACCATGGCATAGTTTACGCCCAGCTCCACTTCATCAATAAAAAGCTTTTTCGCAGAGGACTTTCCCCAATCATTTAACGCTACAAACTGGAAGACTATGTTAGCTTCTAAGTTTAACAGCAAACCCTCGTGTTTTGTCTTATCCTGAAAGGCAATAAAACCTTCACTGGCAGGGTAGGTCTCCATGCCTTGAATCTCAGTACCAATTAGCAAGTCAATCGAGGCCTTATAAGGAGCATACTGCACTCCACCATAGGCAAAGACGCTTAGGTTCGGGAATAATTCGAGCAGATTATTCTTCTTTGTAAGCAATAGTAAGCGTTCAAAATAATTTACACACCAGGGAGGAATTCCGCTGATTAAACGCATATCCCTTTGACTTGTATCCATTGCGATTTGTTCAACCTTGGCTTCCCAATCTTCTATGCAGTTTACTTCATAAGATGGTTGACGATTTCGTTGCAACCAGGAAGGCACATGGTGATAGACGATGCCACTCAGACGACCCACCGCAATATTGTTCTCGTAGACTAGCTCAGGGCTACCTTGTAGGAAAATCATGTCTCCATCAAAGAAGTCAGCAGATAATCCATCAGCAATCAAACAAAAAAGTGCATTTCGAGCGGCTCGAATATGATCGGGCATACTTTCTTTAGTCAGTGGGATGTATTTGGCTCCTGAAGTCGTCCCCGAGGTCTTTGCCCAGTATTTCGGAAGCCCACCCCATAAAACATCCCTTTCCCCTTCACGGATTCGATCTATATAGGGACGGATATCCTCATAATCCACTATTGGAAGCTTCTGACTTATGGTATCAGCATCATCATCACTTGAAATCTTTAGGTCCTTTAAGTAATGAATATGCTGACTTTGCCGAACTAGGCTCTTTAACAACTTGCGTTGGCGATCGCCCGCATCACAATGTGCTCTGTATACATTGCGTGCGACTAGAGGTGCAATTGAACGAACAAGGATGGATTTTAGTCCCATTTTACGAAGGTAGACTTTGGAAACGATTGATTTCAAATACATTTGCACTATGCTGAAAAAAAATCCATTCATCTTTTTCTTCATGGCAGCCATGCTTGTTCTTTCTTGCAAGCCAAGCCCTGAATTAGAAAATGATGAAAGGACCGACCATGCACCAAGCGATACTTCGCGAAGTGATGACAGCACGATTAGAGATCTAGAACTTAAGATTACCGAATCCCAAGACCCACTAGATCTTGAAACAAAGTACTTTCTGATACTCGAATTGATTGCTGAGCGTCCAAGTTTACATGCAGAAGATTTTTACAGCCTCTTAGGCCTAACATTAGCACGAGATTATACAGGAGTCAATCAATTACCCAATGAATTAATTCTTGATGCTGCCCGGCATTTTGAAAAAGGATTACGGGAGAATCCATCTTCCGACTCTCTGCATTTGATTATGGCACAGTACCTTTTTGGACTTATGACCCTCAGCACTGAGATTTCCACTCCCTATGGCGATGTACAAACCATAAGTGATCGGGGCATGGAAAGCATTAATAACGCTCTTTCATACGGAGCCGACCCCGCAGAGTGTTATTACCTAAAGGGTAAGATGTATCGTTATCAAAATAACTTTTTAGATGCCATGGAGGCCTTTCGCGAAAGTGTAAATAGTGATCCATCATTTATCATTGCTTACGAGGCTGGATTTAATGTGAGCATGGAACTTGGCTATCCAGAACAAGCTAAAAGTTGGTTAGCAGAAGGCATTGAGCGCAATCCATCAAGTTATGAACTCTCTAGTATTCTAGCGCACCACTATGCAAAAGAAGAAGACTTTTCTGAGGCAATCTATATCATGTCAATCTACTTTGGCAAGGCAGCCTCTATTCCCAAAGAAGCTTTTTTCGACTATGGTTATTTCTTTGAAAACGATAATCAGCATGTAAAGGCTATTGAACAGTATAAACAAGCGATTGCCCTAGATTCAACATTTTTAGATGTGTATTACCGATTAGGAGCGATTTACACGGAGTCTAGTCAATGGAATGATGCTTATGAAACTTTTTCAGAACTCCTAAAGCGCTTACCTTTGAACCATTCATACCGAGAGGAGATACGTAAGACCCTCGAAACTATAGAAAGAGAGCTATGATAAAACTTACCATGCCCGATGGATCAATCCGGGAAGTAGTGTCGGGAATAACAGCCTACGAGGTAGCTAAGTCCATTAGCCATGGTCTAGCTAAAAAAGTACTTTCTGCTGAAATCAATGGCGAAGTATGGGACTTAACGCGCCCAATAACCATGGACTCATCCTTTAAACTGCTCACCTGGGATGATGATGGTGGAGCCTCCACGTTTTGGCATTCTTCAGCTCACTTGCTTGCAGAGGCGCTTGAAAACCTCTATCCCGGAGTGAAGTTCGGCATTGGACCATCCATTGATAATGGTTTTTACTATGACGTGGATTTAGGGGATTATCAATTGTCTCCCGAAGACTTACCTAGAATCGAAAAGGAGATGCTATCCCTGGCAAGTCAGAAAAATACCTACGAGCGGAAAGAGGTGAGTAAAAAAGAGGCATTAGCGTACTTCGAAGAAAAGGGAGATGAATACAAAGTTGAACTTCTTCAAGATCTCCAAGATGGAGATATAACTTTTTATAGTCAAGGAAACTTTACAGACTTATGCAAAGGGCCACACATTGCTGATACCGGCAAAATCAAGGCGATTAAGCTTCTCAATATTGCAGGAGCCTATTGGCGGGGCGATGAGAGCCGCAAACAACTCACAAGAATTTATGGCGTTTCTTTTCCAAGGAAGGAAGCCCTAATTGACCATCTGGAGCGACTAGAAGAAGCGAAAAAGCGAGATCATCGTAAACTGGGTGCTGAATTAGGATTATTTATGTTTTCAGAGCGCGTGGGTGCAGGTCTTCCGATTTGGTTGCCGAAAGGTGCCGCACTCAGAAGGCGATTAGAAGATTTTCTACGGGAAGAGCAAGAGAGAAGAGGCTACCAAGCTGTTCGCACCCCTCATATTGGAAAAAAAGAACTTTATGAAACCTCTGGTCACTACGCAAAGTATGGGGAGGATAGCTTTCAGCCCATACATACTCCTAAAACCAATGAAGAGTTTCTGTTAAAACCGATGAACTGTCCTCATCACTGCGAAGTATACGCCCATATGCCCCATTCGTACAGAGACCTTCCTGTTCGATTTGCTGAATTTGGAACAGTCTATCGATATGAACAGTCTGGTGAACTCCACGGCTTAACCCGCGTAAGATGCTTCACTCAAGATGATGCCCATATATTCTGTACAGCTGACCAACTAAAAGGAGAATTTTTAGAGGTGCTTGATTTGACGCTCTTTGTCTTCCGTGCCCTAGGCTTTGAAGACTTTACGGCTCAAATATCTCTTCGAGACCCTGATAATCCAGACAAGTATATCGGCTCAGAAAAAAATTGGGTAGCGGCTGAATCCGCCATAATTGAGGCAACAAAGGAGGCCGGGATTCAAACCATTACAGAGTATGGAGAGGCCGCATTCTACGGACCAAAACTTGATTTTATGGTTAAGGACGCCCTAGGCCGGAGCTGGCAATTAGGTACTATCCAGGTCGACTACAATTTACCCGAACGCTTTGACCTGACCTATATTGGAGAAGATAACGTTAAGCATCGACCGATTATGATTCATAGAGCACCCTTTGGATCCTTTGAACGATTTATCGGAGTCCTCACGGAACATTGCGCTGGGAAATTCCCTCTTTGGTTGACGCCGACACAGATTATCCTCTTACCCATAAGCAATGTCTTTAATGACTATGCCAACGATGTACAAAAAGCCTTGGCGAAAGAGGGAATTCGTGTAGTAATAGATGAACGCCACGAGAAGATTGGCCGTAAAATCCGTGATGCCGAGGTAAACAAAATACCCTACATGGCTATACTCGGCGAACGAGAAATGGAAGAAAATACTGTTGCAATCCGTCAGCAGGGAAAGGGCAACATCGGTACGTTTTCAATTGAAGATTGGACTAAATCCATGAAAAAGTTTGCAGCAATCTCTCAAGATTAACCATATTTACATCAAACTAAAACTAATTTGCAACACAGACGACGTCAACGAGGTAGAAGAGTAGTTCGAGAAAATCCTCACCGTATTAATGATTTCATAAGCGTTTCAGAAGTTCGCCTTGTAGGTGATAATGTAGAAATGGGAGTGTATTCCACCGATAAAGCAAAAGACCTTGCTCGTGAGCTAGAGCTAGACCTTGTAGAAATTTCTCCTAATGCAGAACCACCGGTCTGCAAAATCATGGATTACCGTAAATTCCTTTTCGAGAAGAAAAAGAAAGAAAAAGAAATCAAATCCAAGACTCAAAAAACCGTCATTAAGGAGATCCGTTTCGGACCTAATACGGATGATCACGACTTTGAGTTTAAAGCAAAACACGGAGAAAAGTTCTTAAAAGAAGGATCAAAAGTTAGAGCCTTTGTTTTCTTCAGAGGAAGAAGTATCGTATTTAAAGATCGAGGCGAGCTTCTCCTACTCAAACTTGCACAACGTCTGGAAGAATTTGGAGCAGTTGAACAACTGCCAAAGCTCGAAGGAAAAAAGATGGCCATTGTCATCGCACCAAAGAAAAAAGGTAAATAGGTTTTTTCAGCTTGTCGTTTACAAGTCTTTTCTTAAATTTGCAGTCCCAAAAATGACAGGCTATGCCTAAAATGAAGACAAAATCAAGCGCTAAAAAGCGCTTTAAGCTTACTGGAAGTGGTAAAATCAAGAGACGAAAAGCCTACTTGCGTCACCTTGCTAACGCCAAAACAAAAAAGCAGAAGAAAAATTTATCAAAGTCCGATATCATCTTCAAAGGAGATGAACCGCGTGTAAAGCGGATGCTAGGCTTGAAATAAGTTAGAGAAACTTGCCCTAATAATTAATAAAGAGAAACTATGCCACGCGCTACAAACCACCCCGCCACCAAGGCTCGAAAGAAAAAGGTTTACAAACTAGCCAAAGGATACTTCGGTCGTCGTAAGAATGTTTGGACTGTTACTAAAAATGCAGTGGATAAAGGATTACAGTATGCATACACTCACCGAAGACTCAAGAAGAGAGAGTTCCGTGCACTTTGGATTCAAAGAATTAATGCAGGTGTTCGCGAGCACGGCATGACATACAGTACGTTTATCCACGCATTAGATCAGGCTAACATTAACCTTAACCGTAAGGTTTTAGCAGACTTAGCAATGAATGATCCAGCTTCTTTCAAAGAAATAGTTAACTTTTTAAAGAAAGACTAAGAAAAGGTTAAGAATTATCGATACCTTTATATTAGGTTGTTGGTTATGTTTAAGGGTGGACGCTAAGTCCGCCCTTTTTTTGTGCCTTTCCCCTTCCTCTCGTCTGAAAACAAGGCTATCATTCATTCCATAAGAACAATCGATTTATTACTCGAACTTTTGTACGCATCATAACGAGATTCCAATTCTGCCAAATATTCTTTGAAAAAAAGCGGATCACTAAGTAGAACTTGACTATATTTGCATTCCGTTTGAAAAAGCGGTAAACAATGAAAAACTACGAGACTACATTTATCATTACTCCCGTGCTCTCTGAAAAGGAGGTCCAGGAGACTGTCAACACTTACAAGAAATTCATCGAATCAAATGGTGGAAAAATCATTAGCGAAGAAGCCTGGGGCTTAAAGCAATTGGCATATGCCATTGAGAAAAAAACCACAGGCGTCTACCACCACTTTGAATTCCAGTCGAACGGGGATCTCATCGATACATTAGAATTAGCATTTCGAAGAGATGAGAATATCCTACGTTTTTTAACCATTGCGCTTGACCGTTATGGCGTGGAGTACAATGAAAAGAAAAGAAATAAGCAGTCTACTCCAGAGGTAGTTTCTGAAGAACAAGAGAATTAGAATTATGGCAACGAATAAAAATGTCCGTTTTCTCCGCACCGTAAACATCGGTAAAGCTGAAAAGAAATATTGTCGTTTTAAAAAGTACAATATCAGGTTTGTGGATTACAAAAATCCTGATTTTCTTATGAGCTTCATTAACGAACAAGGTAAGTTACTTCCCCGACGTATAACGGGTAACAGCCTAAAATATCAGCGCAAAGTTGCCCAAGCCGTTAAAAGAGCACGACACCTAGCGCTCCTTCCATATCAAACAGACCTTTTGAAATAATTGACCATGGAGATTATCTTAAAAAAAGATGTTAAAGGATTAGGTATAGCAGAAGACCTGGTATCTGTAAAACCCGGATTTGCAAGAAACTTCCTTATCCCTCAAGGAATCGCTGAAGCTGCAACAACTGAAGCAAAAGCTGCATGGGAATCACGCAGAGAAGAAAGAGAAGCTAA
>TARA_B100000963_G_scaffold119851_1_pt1 | contig 16408 bp, 19 predicted proteins | sample TARA_B100000963 | Tara Oceans TARA_B100000963 (sample SAMEA2622097) | marine metagenome | biome: marine biome (ENVO:00000447); feature: surface water layer (ENVO:00002042); material: "saline water (ENVO:00002010), including plankton (ENVO:xxxxxxxx)" | depth 5 m | reverse complement strand
GTACAAGACAGACCATAAACATCTAAAATATTCAACCCCTTTTCCCAGTAAGGGTCTTGACCTACTTTATAAATTTCGTAAACAGGCAAGGTATATTCTCCGAGAGTAGAGGCCGCTGCACTTGCAAATAAGCTGTTGTTACCATTTATAAGATGATTTTTTAAAGTTTGTTCAAACTCATTACCATTCCAGAGCTTGCTTGCATAACTAGGGCTTCCTGGACCAGCAAAAATAAATGAAGCATTTTCTAATAATTTTATTGATTTAAAGAATGATTTTGAATGCAATTCTTCAATTTTTCTATAAGTAGCTAATTTCATATCAACGTTTAAACTAACTTTGTAAAAGTCTATAATTTTTTCGACTAATTGGTTGGCATTTTCTTGAAATCCAAATGGGGAGTCGATCATATAAATATTTGAAGAATTATTAATATCTGCCAATAGCTCTCTGTGAACACTAACTAAATTTGGACTAGTCTCTCCAGAGCCAAGAATTGCAATAGTTCCTAAAGGGTTTTCCATCAATCTATTATATATTTTATTTGTACACATCTAAAGGTGTATAATTTAAGTATGGCAAATTTCTTAGCATTAATTCTTGAAAAATTTACGATTGAAATTATTCCAAAACTACCAATTTTTCTTAGAACCCCGCTTTATGTAAAAATATTAAAGTTGAGAAAAGTTAGAGATAGAATCAGACTTGATGTAACTAAGAACAATCCAACATTTCAAGATCGTCTAAACTACGCTATTGACTCTAGAGCAAATCTAAATAACTCAGGCGAAAGAATCCTTTTTTTTAATGAAAATGTAGATATAGAAGAAATTCAAGAAGGTCCAGTAGCTATATATAAATTTACTCCATCAAATCCAGATATTGGTAAATATGGAATTTATTTTCATGGAGGGGGATATTTTGCTGGAAGCATAACCTCCCATAAAAATTTCTTGTCTATACTCTCAGAAAAATCTAATTTGATAATTTACTTTTTTGAATACCGACTTAGTCCTGAACATAATTTTCCTGCAGCTCATGATGACGCAAAATTAGCTGTTGATTATATTAGTAAACTTCATAAAGAGGAACAGTCAATTTGGCTTGGAGAGTCGGCAGGGGGAGGATTGGCAACTGGCCTTGCAGTTGATAGCGATTTTATGATTAAACCTGATAACCTTGTATTACTTTCACCTTGGCTTGATTTATCAGACGGGCTACAAGATAAAAAGTTTTTAAAGAACAGAGATGCCACAATAATTATTGAAGGAATGTATGAAGTTGGAGAATTTTATGCTGGCGAATACGGTACGACTAATCCTATTCTTTCTCCTGTTTACGCTGATATTACTAATTTTCCAGACACACTAATTCAAGTCTGTACGGATGAGTTACTATTTAACGACGCAGTTGAGTTTGTTAAAAAATTAAGAGATAAAAATACTAATGTTCAACTTCAAACATGGGATAAAGTCTGGCATGCCTGGCACTTTTTTCCAATAAAGGAAGCATTTGAAGCTATAGATAATATATCAGAATATATTAAATCTTCCGAGTTTCACTCCTCCAAGTGATGAAGGGCAAACCCAAAAGGTAATTCCAGTCTGTTGTCTGACATGGTTTTTTCATCTTTGAGAATTTTGTAAGTTTCAGAATCTGCAGTAATTTTTCCATTATTTAAAATAATACTTCTACCACAAATCTCTAATGCCATAGGTAAATCATGGGTAACAAGAATAATTGATACCTCAAGATTTTTTAAAATATCAATTAATTCTCTTCTTGAGGCAGGATCTAAGTTTGAACTAGGCTCATCCAAAACCAATAATTCTGGTTCTGAGGCAAGCACGCTAGCTATTGCGACTTTTCTTTTTTGTCCAAAACTGAGATGGTGAGGAGGCTTATCAATATATTCAATCATTTTTACTTGCTGCAGTGCTTTAATTGAGTTTTCTTGAGCCTGCATATCATTAAAACCAAAATTTTTAGGTCCAAACATAACATCTTCTAAAACTGTTGGCATAAAAAGTTGATCATCTGGGTCTTGAAAAACTAAACCTACAGATTTTCTTATCTTAGATATATTTTCTTCTGTGTATGAAATATCATTTAATTTTATATCACCTTTTAATTCACCAAGAATTCCATTTAAATGAAGAATTAAAGTTGTTTTACCAGCTCCGTTGGGGCCCAAGACCCCTAACCTTTCACCTTTAGATAATTCTAAATTTATACCTGAAAGAGCTTTGTAACCATCAGGATATTCGAAACTTAAATTATTCATATGAAGGTATTGTTTGTTCATAATATAAATTGATCTAACGCACTAATTGCAATTGAGAAAATTGCTATAAATAAAATAATATTAGAAGATATGAATTCGCGTTCCTTTAATTCCAAAGTACCTCTAAAACCTCTTGATAACATCGAGTTGTATACTCTTTCCCCTCTTTCATATCCTCTTATTAATAACGCCCCAGATGCAAAAGCCAAAGGTTTTAAACTCCTGATTCCTTTTTCATCATAACCTCTTGAACGCATAGATACCCTAACGCGCTTCACTTCATCAATAAAAACATCAATGTATCTAATTGCAAAAGAAAATATTGAAATAAGCAATGGTGAAACTTTTAATTTTTGAAGTCCGTAAATTATCTCGATGTTTGATGTTGTTGCTGTCAGAATTATTGCCAAAGTTACACACAAAGTAATTTTAATTAAAATTGATATCATTTCATTGACACCTGTTTTGTAAATAGATAAATTCAAAAAATTTGTTAAAACCTCTCCGTTACCCTTGCTGATAAAAGGTAAAAATAACGCAAAAAGTATAAATGGAATATCAATAGAAAGCCTTTTTAGATATGTTGAAAATTTTAATTTCGAGACTTTTAGGAAGCCAAAGACTATCAATGACTGGATACTAATTGTGAGAGTATTTTCCAAGCTTAGGAAAGCAATAGAAAGAATTATGAAAAAGAAAGAAACAATTTTTATTTCGGGTTTTGTTTTTACTAAGTACGAGTCACTATGTATTTCTAGGTGATGTGAGTGAGTAGTTTCCATATAAAAATATGTTAATGCAAATAATTCGCAATAACATATTTATTTGCACTTTTTACAATATCCTGAATATACAAAATGGTTTGTTAATTCACGAAAATCTGAATTTTTTGAAATAAGCTCTTTTATTACGTCTGAAGTCCGCTTATCTATATCGTTAATTTTTCCGCATGACTCACAAACTACATGTATGTTTGAATGTACATCCTTAACAAAATATAACCCTGAACCATGTGCTTGATGAGAGTGTTCAATTAAATCTAAATCTTCAAGCAGCTCAAGAGTTCTATAAACTGTAGCAAGATCAATGTTTTTATCTTTTTTTAGAGCAGTGAGATGAAGCTCTTCCACTGTAAAATGTCTATGTCCGGAGGTCTCAAGGATGTTACAAACTATTTCTCTTGCATTAGTTATTCTATTTCCTCTTTTTCGTAATTCAGTAACGAAATCCATATTCAAGTATATTATATGTTTAGATCACTGAATTATGAAAACAAAGTTTCTTAGAATATTAAATCGTTACAGTTTACTTTATCTTCCTATTGGTTGGGTTATTGGCTTGGCAGTAATATTTATTGCTTATGAACCTATAACAGTTTTATATTTTCTTAGTTTATTTGTATTGGGTACATTTGGATTCTTGATTTTCTACACTTCGAGCAGAAAAATGGTAGATGATTCATATAATATTTCTGATCATCAATTTTCTATAATTGAGTTTTATTCAGATTATTGACTAGGTTGTACGGCTTCAAAATTCATAGTTGATGAGTTTAAAAAGAAAAATCCAGATATTTATTTTGTTTCTATAAATGCCAGTAAACAAAGGGATCATGAATTTATTGAGAAATACAAATTAAATAACACTCCTACCTATGTGCTAATAAATAGTAACGGTGAAAAAATTGGAAGAAGAGTTGGAACATTTTATCCAAAGTATTTTGAGGGGAAAATAAGTTAGGAAACTTTATCGCCCAGTTTTGCTTTATCTGAAGGTTGAAGCAACAATACATCTCCATTTTCACAGATAGAACCAAGAACCAAACATTCGCTGATAAACGGTCCAATTTGTTTATTTCCTAAATTTAGGACTGCAATACACAATTTTTCATAAAGCTCGCTAATTTTATAATTAGTAATTTGCGCACTAGTTCTTTTAATACCTATATTTTCGCCAAAGTCTATATTTAGTTTATAGGCTGGCTTAATTGCTTCTTCAAAAATTTCTACTCTTATTATCTTTCCAACTCTAATATCAAGTTCAAAAAATTTATTTGATTTACCACTTTCCATATAACAAACATAATTACATACTTATATCATGTCAAAACTATTAATTTTTAGTGCTGGAGTTAGTGAAGAATCAAATAACACCAAATTGGCTAAAAAATTAAATCACTTTTTAAACGAACAAGCTATATCTAATGAGATTTACGACAACCTTTATGACAATATTCCATTTTTATTAGACAATCAAGATCAGATACCAAAACAAATTTTAGCTATGAGATCTTCTTTGGAGCAATCTGACAAAATAATTATCTTTAGCCCTGTTTACAATGGTGGATTTTTAGCACATTTGAAAAATACTCTTGACTGGCTATCTCTTTCTTATTCTGATAAAACATATAATGCTCTTTTTAAAGATAAGAATGTAGGCGTAATCACATATGTAAGGGGATTAGGCGGTAATGCACAGGCATCTTTTGAATTATTAAGTGCTCAGTTATCAAATTATAGTCTTAGGGTATTCGATGACTTTCACTTGATAACTAATAAAGAACATCAAAATGAAGAAGCAATAGAAGAAAATGAAAAAATTTTTGATGATATCAAAAAGTTTGTTTTCAGATTTTTAGATTTTTAATTTACTGTCAATTAAGTTATATATATTAGTAGTCAATTCTTCTACAGAGTATTTTTCAGTGTTAGTAATAGGATCCAGTATTTCCAAATTTATTTCCCCACTTCTTAACCAGACCTCTCCTTTTCTCATTAGGTTGTGTGCATTGTGAGTTACAACCGGAATGATGGGCAGGTTAAAATCTTTTGAAATATATGCAGCTCCTTTTTTAAAAGGTAAAAGTTCTTTTTGATTACTTCTTTTTCCTTCTGGAAAAATCATTATAGAGTTTTTATTTTCTATAACTTTAAGTATAGATTTGTTAATTTTATCAAAATTTGCGCTAGCATTTTTTCTATCAATTCTCGGAAGGCCCAGTACTTTAAGGACTCTTCCAAATATTGGTATTCTAAATAATTCAGTTTTCGTGAGAAATCTTATAGATACAGGCAATGCAGTTATGTGTGTAAATATGTCTAATGTCGATGGATGATTTGAAACTACTATATAACTTTGATTTAAATCAATTTTTTCACCACCTTTAACATTTAGTTTTATACCCACAAATTTGAGTCCAATCCATCCAAAAAATTCATAAATTTTTGTAGCCATAACTTTTCCATAAGGCAAAAAAGAAACAAAAATTATTGATACCAATATTGGTACCAAAATAAAAATCATAAAAATTGGGAAAAGAAATAAAGTTCTTAATAATATTGTTAAATTAATATTGCTCTTCATAGTTGTATTTTAAAAAAAGATTCAGATAGATATCATATAAATAAAATAAATATCATTAAAATTATATTAATGAAAAAAACTTTTATATTTTTGTTATTCACATTAGTTGCTTGCAGTGCCAACAATGAAACAACAAATCAGGAAAAAGTATCCGAAACTTCAACAACTATTAATCCAACTGAAGTTAATGTTGAATCAACGAGTACCACAGAAATTGTTCAATTAGATTCCTTTGCAGGAACAGTTTATGTTATTCAGAAAGATGAAAGTCGTGTTGGCTATTTAGCTCCTAAACAATTTTTAAATTCAGGCCTGGAGACCGTAGAGGGAACTACAAGTGAGATAATTGGTGAATTCACTCTTGAACTTTCTGAATGTGATCAGTCTGACTCATGTTTATACATTACAAATCTTTTAATACGTGTTGATATTTCTACTTTGAAAAGCAATAACTCAATCAGGGACTCTGCAATTAAATCTCAATGGTTAGAATCAAAACTTTTTCCTGAAGCAGTATTTAAGATTGATGAGTTGGTTATACCTAATAAAAATTTTGACTCTAAAGTTGAGGATACAATTATTGGCCAACTTTCAATAAGAGAGGTTGAACTTGACACGCCATTCTCAATAACAGCATCTTTAGAAAATGAAATAATACGTATTAGTGGTTTTACTGAAGTTGATACTACATGGTTCGGTTTTGATGCTCCTACGAAATTTAATGCTTGGGAAGTGTTAAATCCAATTGGTATCACAGTTGATCTGGTTGCAAAACAAAAGTAAATTGTTAGAAAACAAAATAAAGTATAAAAAAATAGATGAATATATACTTTCATCAAAAAAAAATTATGCAGCAGTAGCAGCTCTTTTTGTTGAAAATAATGAAATTTTATTCATTAAGCGTTCTGAAGACATGCCAACGCATAAGGGGCACATAGCTTTTCCTGGTGGTAAAAGAGAAGATGCTGATAAAAGTATTGTCAGTACTGCAGTGAGAGAAGCCACAGAGGAACTCCTAATCTCAGAAAAAATAATCACACCATTTGGGTATATAGATTCTGTTGACACAGTTGAATATAAATTTGAAGTATTTCCTATATTATGTCACTTAGAAAGTAGGCCGACAAAATTTAATAAAGATGAAGTACAAAAAGTGTTTTATGTATCCATCGATAGCCTTAGAAAAAAAGAAAATTGGCATTATCGAGGTCTCTATTCTAATGATTGGATATATGAATTTGAGAACGAAATTTTGTGGGGTGCAACAGCAAAAATGATTAGGAGTATTTTAGTCTTAAATTTAGATTCTAATTCTGGCTCTTTGCTTCATCCTTAACTGCTAAGTAAAGTGAAACAAAAATCAGTACCAAAGTTATAAAAAATATATTATTTACTATTTCATCAAGAAAAATATAACCAACATAAATTCCAACTATTGGAACAACATAATCAACTAATGTTGTGAATGTTGCTGATAATCTTTTAATTGTATAGAAAAATAAAGAATAATTAAAAATATCAATAAATATTAACCCTAGCAATCTTAGAGTTTGGGATTGATTTAATACTTCTACTTCTCCACCAAGAATAAAAAATAATATTATAGAAAAAATGGAACTAGCAATCCACTGTACTAAAAGGTAGGTCTTTGCAGGAATTACTTGAGAGTCTTTTTTGTTTGTAATATTACTTAAAGCAAGTCCCTGAACACCAATTAATGCAAGTGCACCACCCCTAAAAAGGTCTCCATCTCCTGAAAGTCCAGTAGCTCCTGAAGCAAAAAGAATAACTAGTCCAAAAAGGCCTATTAAGACTGAAATAATTTTAAGGCGAGTAATTTTTTCTTCTTTGTATAAAAGAAAAACCCAAAAGACAGTAAACATTGGAATGGTAGAGATAAAAATACTTTGTAATCCAGAAGAAATACTTTTTAAGGCATAAATAAATGTCCATCCTGGAATAGTTATCGCTAAAAATCCGGTAAAAGTTCCTTTAATAAAGTAATCTCTGTTAATTTTAGAAATAAATTCTTTTGAACAATAAAGGGATAATAAAAAGGTAACAAGAGTTATTCGTGTTGTAACAACAAATATCTCGTTCACTCCATCAATTAACAAACTTCGGTTAAGTAGCCCATGAAATCCAAATAATATTCCTATTAACACAATATTTGCTAATCCTGCATACGCTGATAACTTGTATTCAGATTTTATAAAAACTCTCCAATTTGTTTAAGTTTATTAGAATAGCAGATATGAAAACAGTTTTTTCGGGAATACAGCCAAGTGGCTTAGTTCATTTAGGAAATTTGCTTGGTGCAATAAATAATTGGGTAAAGCTATCAGACGGAAATAGTAAAAATTACTTTTGCATAGTAGATTTGCATTCTCTAACGGGACTTCCAAACAAAAATGATTTAAAAAAAAGCATTAATGACACATTAAAAGTTCTGATTGCTTCAGGGATTAATTTGAATACTTCAGTGATATACACACAAAGTAATCTTCAAGAACATGCATATCTTTCATGGATTTTATCAAACTTTTGCCAAGTAGGAGAACTCCAGAGAATGACACAATTTAAAGAAAAGGCATCATCATTTGGAACACACTCGGGTCTTTTGACTTATCCGATTTTAATGGCCGCAGATATTTTAATTCACAAGGCTAACGAGGTACCTGTAGGTGACGATCAAACACAACATCTAGAATTAACAAGAAATATAGCAGAACGTTTCAATACTAATTATGGAGAAATATTTCCAATTCCTGAAAAGACAAGCGGCAAGTCAGGAGCTCGTTTAATGTCTTTGAGGCATCCCGAAAATAAAATGTCTAAAAGCTCTGATGATATCAATGGAACCATTTATTTTAATGATTCAAAAGATGGAATTATAAAAAAATTTAAATCTTCTGTTACAGATTCTGAAAATGTTATTGAATATGACCAAATAAAAAAACCTGGAATCAGCAACTTAATTGAAATTTATGCATCTATAAATAATAAAGAAATATCAGATACTGAAAAAGAATTCCAAAATGCACAATATGGAGAATTTAAAATTGCTGTCGCAGAGACAGTAATCGACTATCTTACTCCAATTAGAAAAAGATTTAATGAATTAACATCCAAAGATATTGAGGAAATAGTTGAGAAAAATATAAATTTAGCAAAAGACTCCGCGCAAGAAACAATAAAAGAAGTTGAAGATGCTTTAGGTATTAGTTAATAATGAAATTTAAAAAAATAGCATCGCACAGTTTTTAATGTCAATAAAATCTCAAATTCCAGATGAATGGAAAAAAATACTTAATGAAAGCCAAATAGAAGCAGTAACAACAATAAATGGACCAGTTTTAATTATGGCTGGAGCTGGTTCAGGCAAAACAAGAGTTTTGACTCACAGATATGCTCATTTAGTTCAACACCACAATATTGATATTGAGCAAATATTGGCAATAACATTTACTAATAAAGCCGCTGAGGAAATGAAATCTAGAATAGGAAGCCTACTGAATTTAAAAATTTCACCAAAGTGGATATCAACCTTTCACAGTTTATGTGTAAAAATACTTAGAATTCACGGTGACAAAATAGGTTATAAGAATAATTTTTCAATATATGATCAATCAGATTCAAATAAAGTTGTAAGAAACTGCATGTCAGAAAATAATGTAGATTTAAAGCAGTATTCACCTAAAAGATTCCAAGCTCATATTTCTAATTTAAAAAATAATATGATATCGCCAGGTGAGGCATTGCAAAATGCTGAATCATTTTTTGATGTAAAAGTAGCTGAAATTTATTCAAGTTATGAAAAAAAATTAATAATTTCAAACTCGATGGATTTTGATGATTTATTGATAAAGACAGTTGAGTTGTTACAAACAAATGAAAAAGTATTACATTACTGGTCAAATAAATTTCAATTTGTAATGGTAGATGAGTACCAAGACACAAATTATGTACAATATAAACTTGTTGAATTGCTTAGTTCAAATAATCAAAATGTCTGTGTTGTCGGAGATTCTGATCAGAGTATATATGCATTTAGAGGAGCAGATATAAGAAATATAATTGAATTTGAGAAAGATTTTAAAAATGCAAAGATTATTCAATTAGATAAAAATTATAGATCAACAAAAAAAATTCTTGATTTGGCAAATACAATTATATCTAACAATCCTCGTAAAATTGATAAAAATCTATGGACAGACAATGAAGAGGGGCTTGATATAAGTTCTATCAGATTTAGATCTGAAAAAGATGAGTCTAGGTGGGTTGCTGAAGAAGTGAAACAAATAATTGAAAACGATTCAAACGCAGAGATAGCAATATTTTATAGGACAAATAGTCAATCAAGATTATTTGAAGAAGAATTAAGAAAATTAAATATAAATCATAAATTAATTGGAAGCGTTAGGTTTTACGACAGGAGAGAAATCAAAGATGTTATTTCTTATCTTAAGTTTCTTGTGAACGAAAACGATGTTGTTTCTTTTGAAAGAATAGTTAATGTTCCAAAAAGAGGTATTGGTGAATCAAGTGTTAAAAAACTTCGCGAACATTTAAATCAAAGAGAAATATCAATTTTTGAATTATTGCAAGAAATTGATCAAATTGAAAATATTTCTCCCAGAATTAAAAATAAATTAATTGAATTCAAAAATCTTATTCTTGATTTAAAAACGTTTTCTTTAGAAGGCCCTTCAAAATCCATAGAAAAGGTTATTGAATTAACGGGTTATAAAATGAATCTTATAAAAGATGGAACTATGGAATCTCAAATGCGTTTAGAAAATATTGAAGAACTGCTTAATTCTGCTTACAATTTTGAAAACCTTTATGAAGATGAAATAGATGAGCCATACGGAAAATTGAGAGACTATCTTGAATCGATTGCATTATTTTCTGAAACAGATGAAGTAAAAGATTCAGATAAAGTTTTACTAATGACTCTACATAACGCAAAAGGTCTCGAGTTTCCTTATGTCTTCATGACTGGAATGGAAGAAAATTTATTTCCACATGAAAGAAGTTCTCAAGGAGACCAATCTGAAATAGAAGAGGAAAGACGGTTATGTTATGTTGGTGTAACAAGAGCGGAAAAAAAGTTATATTTATCTCACGCATGGTCAAGAACATTATGGGGCGGCACTACTTACAATTTGCCAAGTAGATTTTTAGATGAGGGTTCAAATCATTTCGAAACAAAAGATTTTTCTGATGAATTTCAAGAATCTAATCAATCCAGTAGTTCTATAGAGATTGGTCAAAAAATCGTGCATGAAAAATATGGAGAAGGATATATTAAAGAAGTTCAGGGTAATGAAATAACAGTCGAATTTAACCAAGATATTGGAACTAAATATTTAGATGTAGAATGGGCACCAATAAAATTTCAATAAAAAGCCAGCATAATTTTTATTTTTTTGTAATCTATATTCTTGTTATAACATTATGAATCTATTTGAATACCAAGGTAAAAGACTATACAAAGACTTCTCTATTCCAGCACCCAAATCAATTTTTATTTCTAATACCTCTGAATTAGATGAAAATCATAAACTCAATTATCCAGTCGTCGTAAAATCTCAGGTTCAAGTTGGTGGAAGAGGAAAAGCAGGTGGGATAAAAGTAGCAAAAAATTACCAAGAGTTAATTAAATTTTCAAATGAAATTTTAGGTATGAACATTAAAGGACATTTGGTAGAAAGTTTATTAATCGAAGAAGCCTCAACAATATTAGAAGAATATTATATTTCTTTCACTCTTGATAGGTCTGCTAAAGAATATCTAATGATGTTGAGTGCTAAAGGTGGAATGGATATTGAAGAAGTTGCCGAAAATAATCCGGAAGATTTAATTAAACTCTATATTTCTCCTTCAAAAGGCCTCAGCAGTAAGTCAATAATTAAAGCAATTAAAGATGCCAAACTTAATGAAGATTTTATAAATGAATTAAACGATGTGATTTCAAAGTTGTATAGCCTTTTTGTTGAAGGTGACTGTGATCTGGTTGAAGTTAACCCTCTAGCAATTACAGACAAAGGTGTTTCAGCATTAGATTCAAAAGTCTCTTTAGATATGAATGCAATGTATAGGCATGATAATTTCATTGAATTTGAAAACGAAATCCCAATTCCAACTTCAGAGCAATTTGCGAAAGAAAAAAATCTTAATTTTATAAAGCTTGATGGAAGTGTTGGCATTATTGGTAATGGGGCTGGTTTGGTAATGTCTACTCTTGATGTTGTGTCTGAACACGGTGGCATGGCAGCAAACTTTTTAGATATTGGAGGCGGAGCTAAAGCAGAGACAGTAACCGCTGCTTTAGAAGTTTTAGAATCAGAAGAGAATGTTAAAAGTGTTTTAATAAATATTTTTGGAGGTATTACTCGGTGTGATCTCGTAGCAGATGGGATTGTTGAAGCAACGAAGGGTAAGAATTTGAAGTGGCCTATTATTGTTCGTCTTGATGGTACTAATTCGAAGGAAGGCTTATCTATTTTGAAGAATAATTCTAATGAAAATATCACAATATCTAGTTCTATGGATGAAGCAGCAAAGCTAGCGGTTGAAGGAGCAAGTTAATGTCTATTTTTATAGATAAAGAAACAAAAGTAGTTGTACAGGGCCTCACAGGTGAGCAAGGAAAATTTCATGCATTAAGAAATAAAAATTATGGAACAAAGGTAGTTGCAGGTACTAGGCCTGGTAAAGGTGGGGAATTGGTAGAGGGAATTCCAATATTTAATTCAGTTGAAGAGGCTATAAAAGAAACTGGAGCAAATACAGCTATGACTTTTGTACCACCACCGTTTGCAAAAGATGCGGTTCTAGAGGCAGCTTATGCTGGGTGTGAGCTAGTTGTTTGCATTACGGAGGGCATTCCAGCAAAAGATGAGGCAGAGATGTACGATCTTTTGAAAGAAAAAACATCTTCAAGGCTTCTTGGGCCAAACTGTCCAGGTTTAATTTCTCCAGGCAAATCTAACGTTGGAATCATGCCTCATGAAATTACTCTAGAGGGGAATGTAGGTGTAGTTTCTAGGTCAGGAACATTAACATACCAAGCAGTTCTTGAACTAACTAATCTTAAAATTGGACAATCTACATGTATTGGAATTGGGGGAGATCCAGTTCCAGGTACTTCTTTTATTGATGTATTAGATGCTTTTCAAAACGATGATCAAACAGAAGCTATCGTAATGATAGGTGAAATTGGCGGAAGCGCTGAGGAAGAAGCTGCGGAATTTATTAAAAATAATGTATCTAAACCTGTTGTTTCGTATATTGCTGGACTTACAGCGCCCCCAGGTAAAAAAATGGGTCATGCTGGAGCCATAGTTTCTGGAAATAAAGGTACTGCCAGTGCTAAAATTGAAGCACTTACTGAAGCAGGGGCAAATGTTGTTAAAAATCCAACAAAAATTGGCCAAGCAATTAAGGACACATTATGAATGAAAACTTAAACAGAGAAGATTTAGATTTAGCAATCCAAAAAACAAGAAAATCTTTTGATACTGACAATCCATTAGTTCCATTTATAGAAGGTGATGGTATTGGAGTAGATATATGGCCAGCTTCACAAAAAGTTTTCGACGCTGCAGTGCAAAAAGCTTATTCGAATGAAAGGAAGATTGAGTGGAAAGAAGTTCTTGCTGGTCAAAAAGCTTTTGACAGTACTAAAGAATGGTTGCCTGAAAAAACTATTGAGATGTTTGATGAGTATGGTATTGGAATAAAAGGTCCTTTAACAACACCAGTTGGGGGAGGTATTAGGTCTATAAATGTCGCAATTAGACAGAAATTAGATTTGTATGCATGCTTAAGACCTCTTAGGTGGTTTAAGGGAATTGAAACACCAACTAAGAATCCTGGAAATGTTGATATTGCACTTTTTCGTGAAAATACAGAAGATGTTTATTCAGGGAAAGAATTAGAAATGAATTCTGATGAAGTAAATAAACTAAATAATTTTTTAAAAGAGGAATTTAATTGGGAAATTAGAAGTGATAGCGGTATTGGTATAAAACCTATTTCTAAGACAGCATCAGAGAGATTAATTAGATCCGCGCTGAATTATGCAGTTGAAAACGATAAAAAAAACCTAGCGATTGTTCATAAAGGCAACATAATGAAATTTACTGAAGGTGCATTTAGGGCATGGGGTTATGAATTAGTGAAAAATGAGTTTTCTGATGTTGCAATATCTTGGGATGATTGTAACGGTGATTCAGGAGATAAAATTTTAGTACAAGATGTTATAGCCGATGCATTTTTGCAACAGATATTAATTAAACCACAAGAATTTGATGTAATCGCAACAACAAACCTTAATGGTGATTATGCATCAGACGCCTTAGCTGCACAAATTGGTGGTATAGGTATTAGCCCTGGAGGTAATATCAATTATGAAAATGGAAAAGCTGTTTTTGAAGCTACTCATGGAACTGCACCAAAGCATGCTGGCAAAGACAAAGCTAATCCAGGTTCTTTGATTTTATCAGGAGAAATGATGTTCAGATACATGGGGTGGAACGAAGCATCTGATTTGATAATTAAGGCTATGGAAAAATCAATTTCAGAAGGCAATGTCACTTACGATTTAGCAAGAGGAAGAACGGACGCTACTACACTTTCTTCATCAGAATTTGCAAATAACTTGGTTGAAAATATAGAAAGCTTATAGTTTATGAAAAAAGTAACAATTGTAGGATCAGGAAAATACGGATCAATGACTGCTTTAAGAGTTGCTGAGTACGATATTGTAGACCAAGTTGTAATGACAGATATTGTTGAAGGCCTTCCACAAGGATTAGCTTTAGATATGAATCAATCTAGATATGTAGAGAAATTTTCTAGCAGAATTGTAGGTACGAATAATTATCAAGATACATCTGAAAGCGACGTAGTTGTTATTACTGCAGGATTGCCGAGGAAGCCTGGTATGACAAGAATGGATTTACTTGAAGTTAATTCCAATATAGTTAGTGATGTGACAACAAATATCCTTAAGTATTCCGATTCCCCAATTATTATTGTGGTTACTAACCCACTAGATCAAATGACTACATTAGTTTCTCAGGTGTCAGGCCTACCAAAAAACAAAGTCATTGGTCAAGCGGGAGTCTTAGATTCTTCTCGTTTTGCTTATTTTATATCTGAAAAGTTGAATGTAAATATGAATGAAGTTGAAGCATTAACATTGGGTAGCCATGGAGAGACTATGGTTCCAGTGCCATCTCAATGTAAAGTTTCAGGGAAACCTTTAAATGAATTCTTAAATGAAAATGAAATATTAGAGTTGGTACAAAAAACATCAGATGGGGGAGCAGAGATTGTGGGTTTACTTAAAACTGGAAGTGCATATTTTGCCCCTTCGTCTGCAGCTGCCACAATGGTGAAATCAATAATTTCAGATTCTAATGAAGTTATGCCCGCATGTTCATGGGTAGATGGTGAATTTGGTATAAATGATGTATATTTAGGGGTCCCTACAATGCTTGGGTCTGAAGGGGTAACCAAAGTAGTTGAAATAGATTTAGAAAAAAATGAGCTTGATGCATTAAAAACTGCTTCTAAAGCTGTTAAATCAAAAGTTGAAGAACTAAATAGCATAATTAACCAATAAATTCAGCCTTTTTTAAAAAAAAGTCAATAAATTTAGTATTTTAAGACAAATCATTTAAAAAAACTATAATAATCTTAAGGAGTTTTAAAAAAACTCAATAAAGAAAGGCTAAACAGCTATGAATAAAGATCAATTAGCAAGCGTTGTAGCGGCAGAAGTAGGCTTGTCACAATCAGATGCTAAATCAGCTGTAGAAGCCGTGTTCGATGGCATAACAAATGGTATGAAAAATGGCGATAAAGTAAGTATTGCCGGTTTTGGTAACTTTGAGTCAAGATACAGGGCTGCAAGACAAGGCAGAAACCCAGCAACAGGTGAAACAATCCAAATTGCTGCGAAGAATGCCCCAGCTTTTAAAGCTGCGAAAGGATTAAAAGACGCTTTAAACTAAAAGCATTTTTTAACAAATTTGAAAAGACGACGAAAGTCGTCTTTTCTTTTTTAAGACAGAATACTAATATCGCCAGAAATCTTTACTTTTTCATTAAATAGAAGATCTTCTGGGTGTATTTTTCCTTGTACAATTTCTAATAAACTATCTGTCGAAATTTTAAATTTTAAATATTTTTCATCAACATTTTCGAAATTTATGACATCGCATGATTCAAGATTATATATTTTATTATCATCTGTTATTTCGAAATATATCAAATTTAAATCAATATTTTCATTGTTTAGTTTAATTTTAAAATTTTTAAGAATATCTTGAATCAATTGATTGTGAGAGTTTCTCGTTTTATATCTTCTATGGCTTTAGTTACTTGAATTCCCCGCGGACATGCTGTGGTACAGTTGAAGGCAGTTCTGCATCTGAATGCACCATCAACATCTTTTAAAATTTCTAATCTTTGTTTTGAAGCATTGTCTCGTGAGTCGAAGACAAATCTGTGAGCATTCACTATTGCTGCTGGTCCAACATAGGTATCAGCAGTCCAGAAAACAGGACAGCTAGTTGTGCAAGCAGCACATAAGATACACTTTGTTGTATCTTCAAATCTATCTCTATCTTCTGGGGACTGAAGCCTTTCTCGTTCTCCTGGCTCCTCTTCATTGACTAAAAATGGCATCACTTTTTTGTATGAGTCAAAGAATGAATCCATATTCACCACTAAATCTTTAATAAC
>TARA_B100000963_G_scaffold60131_2_pt1 | contig 16410 bp, 13 predicted proteins | sample TARA_B100000963 | Tara Oceans TARA_B100000963 (sample SAMEA2622097) | marine metagenome | biome: marine biome (ENVO:00000447); feature: surface water layer (ENVO:00002042); material: "saline water (ENVO:00002010), including plankton (ENVO:xxxxxxxx)" | depth 5 m | reverse complement strand
TGGCCGACTATGCGTGTTCGTGAGAGGTTAATTTGCATGGAACGTTTTGTAAAAAAAATGAAAGACCATCGTGATGAGATTGTTAATTTATTAATGTGGGAAATTGGCAAATCACTAACTGACTCAAAAAAGGAATTTGATAGAACTATAGAATATATATTAGATACCATTGAGGCATATAAAAAGTTAGATCAAAAAAGTGCCAAATTTGAAAAAGAAGGAAGTATTCACGCCCATATAAGAAGAAGTCCGCTTGGAGTTGTTTTATGCCTAGGACCTTACAACTATCCTCTTAATGAAACATTTTGTTTACTAATTCCTGCAATTATAATGGGTAATACTGCGATTTTTAAACCTGCTAAACATGGCGTTTTGTTAATTACACCTTTGATGAAGGCTTTTCAGGAGTGTTTCCCTCCTGGTGTTGTAAATATTCTTTTTGGAAGGGGAAGAAAAATAGCACAACCTATAATGAGATCAGGACATATTGATGTTTTAGCCCTTATTGGGCATAGTTCCTCTGCAGTAGCATTACAAGATGAGCATCCCAATAAAAATAGGTTAAGACTTGTTCTTGGGTTAGAAGCTAAAAACCCTGGGATTATACTCCCTGATGCAGATTTAGATCACACCGTAAAAGAATGTATATCCGGAACATTATCATACAATGGACAAAGGTGTACTGCGCTTAAGGTTTTGTATGTTCATGAGTCAATAATTGAAAAGTTCAATAAAAAGTTTTCCAATGCAGTTGATAATCTAAATTATGGAATGCCATGGGAAAAAGATGTTTTTTTAACCCCCCTACCTGAGCCGAGTAAACCTAAATATATTAAAGGTTTAATTGAGGACGCTATCTCAAAAGGTGCAAAAATTTTAAATCAAAAAGGTGGAGAAATGACAGAAAATTATATTTATCCATCAGTAATCTACCCAGTAGACAAGTCTATGAATGTTTACCATGAAGAACAATTTGGCCCTGTTATTCCAGTAATACCATATAAAGACATTAATGAGCCATTAGATGCTATGGCTGATTCTGATTATGGTCAGCAAGTAAGCCTATTTGGAAAAGATGTTAGCAAAATTGGTCCCCTCATTGATATTTTAGCTAATTTGGTTTGCAGGGTAAATTTAAATAGTGCATGCCAAAGAGGCCCCGATGTATACCCATTTACAGGTAGAAAGAATTCCGCAGTAAGCACCCTAAGTGTTTATGATGCATTACGTTCATTCTCAATTCGCTCTTTTGTAGCATCTAAAGATAACCCTTACAATAACGAAATCTTAGAAACACTTCTTAATTCTAATGAATCAAACTTTGTTTCATCTGATTATATCCTCTAGCTTTTTTGATTTCGTTTAATTTGGAAGAGCTTTTAGTTGATTGCTGATTTTCTCAAACATCATAAGCTCTGCAGCAAACTGCCAGTTGAAGCTCAGCATTTGATTAGCTAAATGATTATGGTGGTCCTGATCAAGAATATAATTTTGTGGTTTATTAATTATACGTGTTTTACTGTAAGTTTCTTCAAATCTATCTTTCAATTCGAAGAACTCCTTCTTTAGATAGCTTATTTTTGCAGATGCAATAATTCTTTCCTCATCACTTTTTGATTGATCAAATAATTTTAGTAGAATTATTAATCTCGGAGTGAGATTAACCAGTTCATTGACCCTTTCATAGACTTCAAGAGTGTATTTGTTTTTAGAAACGAGTTTCTTTATTTTTTGAATTTTTATATCAACCGAATCAGATATTAAAATTATTTCTTCGGCTTTTTTTATTCTTTTTTTAAATTTTTTTGTCCAATCTCCTATATTTTCAAGCTTTGGAAGCTCTATTAGCCCTTCCACATCTGGATTTTCCATCTTCATTAAGAAATTTCTTTTATTCCCTTTTAGAAGAATATTTTTCCATTCAGCGACAGGGGTTTCTAATTGATCGATAAATGCAAATTTTGATTCTGATACCTTAAAAGAGAATGAACGTTGTCTATAGGCTTTTTTGAATTCATCTTTACTTATTTTGTCACCTGACCAAGTATCATTAGCAAAACCCATAATCCCTCTTTTATAAAGCTCAAAATGAGGTGAATCGTCATCCCAAAGAGTTAGAAGTAGTCCATCTAATCCACTTTCAATTGATGAAACTGCGAAATCTCGTATTTGCTCAAGATTACTCTCTCTCTGTGGCATTAATACCCATCTAGTTTGACCTGCAGTAGCTCCCATAACTTTTAGTCCATTTTTTTTGTACCAATTAATTACTTTTTTGTTTCCATAAGCTTCTGGTGAGTGATAATTCCATCTCATGTAAATACAGTTCTTTGGTAAAAGGGGTAAAAATTCTTTTAATTTATTTTCATTTTTTTGCCAAATTAGTTCTACTTCTTCTTTTTCCATTTTTGGTTGAAACATTGGACGGTAAAGGCCAACATGTTTTAATATCATGTCATCCCAGAAAATAGGTATGCGATCATTTTTTTCTGCAAATTTGCAAACCTTATTCAACCAGATCAATTGTAATTCTAATGAAGATTTACCACTATTTCCTCCAGAGGTTTTTACCTCGTCACCTCCGACATGTAAGTATTTGCCGTGTGGAAAAGCCCTCAATGCATCATTATATAAATCGAATTGAACCTTGTAAGTATTTGTATTCAGGGGATTGAATGCCCAGTCACTATTAGGGTTGTCCCTTAGAAATTTAAATTTTTCATGTTTTAAGATAAAAGAAGCATGTCCTAGACCTTGTACCAGGGGACTTATTGATATATTTCGACTGATAGCATAATCACTAAGCTTTCGCCATTCTTCAATACTTAATGCGTCAGATGAGCCTACTATTGGGTGACTTTCGTATTTTATTTTATCTTCAACTTCAGCAATAATTGCATTAATTTTATATTTTTTCAGGTAATCGATTAGGTTGTAATAATATTTTATTTTTTCTCGATGATGTTTTACATCTAGATGAACTGCACGATATGAAAGCAAGGGATAATCCTTGATTTCACATATTGGCAAATTAACTTTTTGCTCTCTGCAATCCTCAAATAGCTGGCCAAGTGTTGCAAAGCCATAAATTAACCCAGCTCGGTCTTTTGCAATTATATTAATTTTTTTACTCTCTATATTTAAAAAATATCCTTCATTTTTTAGTTTAATATTAGAATCAATCTTAAAAATTAATTGTGCATCTTTCTCTTCTTTTGAGTCCTTAATATCATTAAGAAAATTTGAACCTGGGGGAAGTTTTTTATTCTTTGAATTATAAAAATGAACTATATCATTTGGAGATAAATCACTATATCCAAAAATCTCAAATTTTTGAGGAGTGGGTAGAATTTTAAAAACACCCATTTTTGATTTAAAAAAATCACATGAGAAAAATAGACAAATAGTGACAATAAAAAATGTGCTTTTAATAAGATACTTCATGACAACACTAATTAAATTTCAAATAATATAAATTAATAATTAATTTTAGTAATTACAGGAAGATGGTCTGAGATAAATAGATTATTAGTCCTTCTATCATCAATGATTCTATGTTCTAATACTTCAATATTTTTGGTAAAAATATAATCTATTCTCCTTTCAATTAGTTTATCCAAATTAAATCCATTTGAGGTACCATTTGGACCATATGGCTTTTTCAAACTAATCTCATAACTATCTTCAAGTTTAGATTTGAGAATTTTTATTGGCTTACTATCTGGTATACAGTTTAAATCACCCATAAAAATAATTTTGTTTATTTCAATTTCATTTTTTTCTAAAATATCTAATATCAGTTTTGCTGAATTCTCTCTTGATAATTTCCCACGGTGATCAAAATGACAATTATAAATAAAAATAGACTCCTTAGTATCCTTGTCTTGAAATTCTCCAAATGTAACTATTCGTTCCATTGAGGCATCCCATCCAATAGATATAGCTTTTGGGGTTTCAGATAACCAATATGTTTCTGAAGATATAGGTCGGATTTTTTTTTTTTATAAAAAATAGCTGCATATTCCCCTTTTGTTTTCCCATCATCCCTTCCAACTCCAATATAATCATATTCAGGTAAACTATTTTTAATATACTTTAATTGATGATACAGTCCCTCTTGAATTCCTATAATTTCAGGAGAATAAAAGTTAAACATTTGAACCACAGATGATTTTCGATATTCCCACCAATTTTCATTATCCTTAGGGTTGTCATAGCGAATATTGAATGTCATAACGGATATTTGTCCATTTGTTAAATATGAATTCAATTGAATAAGAATAATTAATATTAGATAATTTTTTTTCATTTAATCACATAAATTTTTTAAGTGATAATCAAATTCTACTATATTTTATTAAAAAAATAATTTATAAATCTAGAAATTAGTTCAATCTAATTTCAAAGATTTAAAGCAATATTTTTTCAGCTAAATAATTACCTACTTCGCTTGTTTTATACTTTTTTCCTCCAACCTCAACCAAATCCTCAGTAACAACTTTTTCAGCTAATGACTCATTAACTACTTTCCTGATAAATGCCCCCTCTTCCTTTAACCCAAATGACATCTCAAACATCATTGCCGCAGACAGAATTGTCGCCAATGGGTTTGCGATATCTTTTCCAGCAGCTTGAGGAAAGGATCCGTGAATGGGCTCATACAAACCAACATCTATCCCAACTGACGCAGAGGGCATGAGACCCATAGATCCTGAGATGACTGATGCTTCGTCAGTCAGAATATCGCCGAAAAGATTTTCTGTAATAAGTACATCATAACTGTTAGGCCACTGCACAAGTCTCATTGCTACTGCATCTACAAATTCATAGCTTACCTTTACTTCAGGATAATCTTTTTCCATAGATTGAACAGTTTCTCTCCAAAGGCGAGAACTTTCAAGAACATTTGCTTTGTCTACACAGCACAGCTTTTTTCTTCTATTCATGGCTAACTCAAATCCTTTTTTTGCCAAACGTTCTATTTCATTTCTAGAGTAGGTGCAGGTATCAAAAGCAGTATTGCCATTATCTTTTCTGCCTCTTTCACCAAAATAAATGCCGCCTGTTAATTCTCTTAAAAAAACAAGATCTGTGCCTTCTATACGTTCTTTTTTTAATGGAGAATTATTAATTAATGATGAAAAGGTAAATGTTGGTCTAATATTTGCAAATAGTCCCAGTCTTTTTCTCATTTTGAGAAGACCTTGCTCAGGTCTAATACTAGCAGATGGGTCGTTGTCAAATCTTGGGTGACCGATTGCTCCAAAAAGTATAGCGTCAGCTTCAAGGCAAATTTGGTGTGTTTTGTCAGGGTAGGGGTCACCCAATTTATCAATGGCGTCAGCACCTGTTAGTGCAGGCATCCATTTAATTTCATGATCAAATTTTTGCGCAATTGAGTTGCATACTTTTACTGCTTGATTGATTACTTCTGGACCAATTCCGTCTCCTGCCAGTAAAGCTAATTTTAGTTTCATTAAATAAAATTTTTAAGTAATAATGTTTAACATTTTTTCAGTCGCTTTAATTGCAGATACAGTTTGATCAGAATCAAGCCCACGTGTTATAAACTCTTTTTTTGAATTTTTCCAAGTAATTAGGGTTTCGCATAAAGCATCTGAATTACTTCCTGGAGGTATTCTTACAGCATAATCGATCAAAAGGGGCAATTCTCTTTTTTTTCTTAAATATATTTTTTTTATAGCATTCATGAATGCATCAAACTGTCCATCACCCGGGGCATTTTCTTCAATCAGTTCTCCCTCAATCTCCAAAGATACTGCAGTAGTAGGTCGAAGTCCTTTAGAATGAGTTAAAACATAGGATTTTACTGCTACTTTTTGTTCTACGTTAGTGTTCAATATATCAGATATAATATATGGTAAATCTTCAGTAGTTACAATTTCCTTTTTATCGCCTAATTCTATTATTCGTAGGGTTACTTTTTTTATTTCATCATCGTTAAGCTCCAAACCTAGCTTTTGTAAATTTTTTTGAATGTTAGCTTTTCCAGAGGTTTTACCTAAAGCATATTGTCTTGTTCTACCAAAACGTTCAGGTAGTAGGTCATTAAAATATAGGTTATTTTTTTTATCTCCATCTGCATGAATTCCTGCAGTTTGAGTGAAAACATTCTGACCAACGACAGGTTTATTAACAGGAATTCTAAACCCGGTAAACGTTTCAACTAATTTACTTACTTTATATAGTGAAGATTCATTAATATTAACTTCTAAATCTGGAAAGAAATCTTTAATTGTTGCAACTGTACTTGCCATAGGAGTGTTTCCAGCTCTTTCACCCATTCCATTGATTGTGAGGTGTAACCCTTTACAACCAGCTCTTACAGCCTCCATTGCATTTGCTACACTTAGATCATAGTCGTTGTGACCATGAAAGTCAAAGTGAAACTTTGGATATTTTTTTACAATCTCAGAAACATAAGCGAATGTTTCGAAATATGTCATGACACCCAAAGTATCAGGTAATAAAATTCTTTTTACAGGTAGATTTTTAAGGAAGGATAGATAATCATTCACATAATCCTTTGAATTACGCATCCCATTACTCCAATCTTCTAGATAAACATTTGTTTCAATTCCTTCCCTGGTAGCTATAAAAATATTTTCTTCAATATCTTTAAAATGCTGATTAGGTGTTTTTTTTAACTGGTGTTTTAAGTGGTTTAAGGAGCCTTTAGTTAGTAAGTTTTGAACCTTTACACCTGTTTCTAACATCCATTCTATTGACGATCCTCCGTCAACAAAGCTTAGTACCTCAACCCGCTTTTCAACTCCATCACTTTTTGCCCACTGCGTAATTTCTTTAACAGCATTATGTTCTCCCGCAGATACACGAGCAGATCCGATTTCTATCCTATCAACATTTAATTCACCTAGAAGTAATCTTGATAAAGTTAATTTTTCAGCTACAGAAAAGGAAACCCCAGATGTTTGTTCACCATCCCTTAGGGTAGTATCCATAATTTCAATAGTTCTCTTTTTCATGATTATTATTGTTGTAATTTAAAATTACAGCGGTGTGTCCTTAGAAAAGGATTCAATATCGTTTTTTATGTTTAGTAGATAATCAATATCATCAAAACCATTTATCATATTATCTTTCTTATAAGGATTGATTTCAAAACTTTCTGAGACATTCGAAGCGTCAATACTTATTATTTGATTTGGAAGATCAACTGTAAATTTACTAGCAGTATTTTTTTTGATAGTATCAAAAATTTTTTCTAAAAAACTAGTACTGACCTTAACTGGAAGCACCCCTATATTGAGACAGTTATTTTTAAAAATGTCAGCAAAAAAACTTGAAACAACACACCGAAATCCATAGTCATATATAGCCCAAGCAGCATGCTCTCTAGATGAACCTGATCCAAAGTTTTTTCCTCCTACCAAAATCTTTCCACTAAAAATTTTGTTATTAAGAACAAAATCTTTTTTTGGAGAATTATCACTGTTAAATCTCCAATCTCTAAATAGGTTATCCCCAAAACCAACTCTCTCAGTTGCCTTTAAAAATCTCGCAGGAATTATTTGATCGGTATCGATATTTTCTATCGGCAGAGGCACTGCAGTACTATTTAAAATATTGAATTTATCGTAGGCCATTTTTAATTGATTAGAGTTCTAGGGTCAGTTACTTTTCCAGTAATTGCCGCGGCTGCCACCATTATTGGACTCGCCAACAATGTTCTTGATCCTGGACCTTGGCGACCCTCAAAATTCCTATTAGAAGTACTGATTGCATACTTTCCAATTGGAATCTTATCATCATTCATTGCCAAGCATGCTGAACATCCTGGCTCGCGCAATTCAAAACCTGATTCTTCTAATATATCTAAAAGACCTTCATCTCTAATGGCCTTTTCTACTTTATGTGATCCAGGCACTAACCATGCAGTTACATTTTTTGACTTCTTTTTTCCTTTAACAACCTCGGTAAATGCTCTAAAATCTTCAATTCTCCCATTAGTACAACTTCCAAGAAATACAAAATCAATTTTTTTGCCTATCATTCTTTCTCCCTCACTATATCCCATATAATCTAGTGATTTTTTATATGTTGCAATTCCCCCATCGATGGATTCTGCAATTGGAATTTCTTTTGAAATCCCAATTGCCATTCCTGGGTTTGTACCATATGTTATCATAGGCTCAATTTCGATTCCGTCAAAGAAAAATTCCTTATCAAATTCTGCATCTTTATCAGTGTAAAGATTTTTCCAATAATCCATCGCTTTATCCCATTTAGAGCCTTTGGGGGTAAATTCGCGTTCTCTGATATAATTAAATGTTTTTTTATCGGGAGCAATCATGCCTCCACGTGCTCCCATTTCAATACTGAGGTTGCAGACAGTCATTCTTCCTTCCATAGTCATATTTGTAAATATATCTCCATTATATTCGACAAAATGACCAGTGGCACCAGAGGTTGACAGCTTTGATATTATAAACAAAGCAACATCCTTGGGAGTTACCCCCCTTTGCAATTCACCATTGATGGTAATTCGCATTTTTTTTGGCTTTGGCTGAAGTATACATTGTGTAGATAAAACCATTTCAACTTCAGAAGTCCCAATTCCAAAAGCAATGGCACCAAAGGCACCATGAGTTGAAGTATGGGAATCTCCACAAACAATTGTAGCTCCTGGTAGAGTTATACCGTTCTCGGGACCAACTACATGTACAATTCCGTTTTTTTGGTGCCCCAACCCCCAATAGGAAATACCGTGCTCATTTGCGTTTTTTTCCAAAGCAGCTAATTGTTTTGCAGATAATGGGTCTTGGACAGGTAAGTGCTGATTTATTGTAGGGGTATTGTGATCCGCAGTAGCAAAAGTTCGTTCTGGACTCATCACCTTAATATTTCTATTTTTTAATCCAAGAAATGCAACTGGACTTGTGACTTCATGGACCATATGACGGTCTATGAATAGAACATCAGGTCCCTGATCAATTTGCTGAACTACGTGACTATCCCATACCTTATCAAAAAGTGTTTTTTTCATTGTGCAGTAAAAATAAGTGTTTATAGTTTACAAGCCTGAATAATTTTTGGAATGTCTTCATCATTTACTTCCTTTTTTAAATCAGCAACCTTTAAAAACTCAATATAAACCTTATCTAACTGAAGCTTATCTAATTCAAAACCAATATTTTTTGCGCGGTAAGCTAATGCAGCTCTACCACTTCTGGCCGTTAGAACAATTGCTGATTCAGTTACCCCAACATCACTTGGATCCATAATTTCATATGTTTCTCTTTTTTTTATAACACCGTCTTGGTGAATTCCAGAACTGTGAGCAAAAGCATTTGCACCAACAACAGCTTTATTCGGCTGAACTGGCATTCCCATACTTTCAGATACCAGCTGACTAGTGCCATAAAGTAGTTTCGAATTAATTCGGGTATCTAAATTTAAATGAGGGTGTTGACGTAAAATCATTACAACTTCTTCCAGTGAAGTATTTCCAGCTCTTTCTCCAATCCCATTAATTGTACATTCAATTTGACGAGCTCCATTTACAACCCCAGAAATTGAATTTGCAGTTGCAAGTCCAAGATCATTATGACAATGGCATGATAAAATAGCATTATCAATTCCTTTTACATTTTCTTTTAAAAATTTAATTTTAGCTCCATATTCTTCTGGCAGGCAATAACCAGTAGTATCAGGAATATTAAGAACTGTAGCACCAGCTTTTATTACTGCTTCGCAGACCCTAGCGAGATAATCATTTTCAGTACGACCAGCATCTTCAGCATAAAATTCTACGTCCTCAACAAATTTTTTAGCATAAGCTACAGCATCTTTAGCTATTTCTAAAATTTTTTCTTTGTTTGAATTAAATTTGTATCTAATGTGAGAATCAGAGGTTCCGATTCCTGTATGAATCCTTGATTTTTTTGCATCCTTAAGTGCCTGGGCAGCAATTTCGATATCTTTTTTGACCGCTCTAGATAATCCACAAACTCTAGCATTTTTAATTAATCTGGAAATCTGAACTACTGAGTCATAATCACCAGGACTAGAAATTGGAAATCCTGCCTCTATGACATCAACACCTAATTCATCAAGTTTTTCTGCAATAATCAACTTATTTTTGGTGTCTAATTTACATCCAGGAACTTGCTCTCCATCCCTAAGGGTAGTATCAAAAATCTGCACTTGTCCAGAAATCATTATTTATAAAAATTTAAAAACACTAATTTAGGTGGAAAAGGAAAATACTATTTTAAATTACTAAATTTATTACAATATTCTGTACCTTTGATTTTTATTTAATTAACTAAAAAACAGTATTTTAAATCAGATTTTGTTACAATGATTAATGTGCAAAAAGACAATTTATTTCTTCTTATTAAGTCACTTACTAAATCAGAAAAGAGACAATTTAAGTTGTATGTTGGTCGAATGGGCTCCAACAATAATGCTAAATTTTTAAGTCTTTTTAACTTTCTTGATAAGTTAGAGAAGTATAGTGAAAGTGCAATTTTAGAAAAGGGAATTGTTACTAAACAGCAATTATCAAACCTTAAGGCTCATCTATACAAACAGATTTTAATTAGTTTACGGCTTAATCCAATCCATCAGAATATAAGAATGCAAATCAGAGAGCAAATGGATTTTGCTGTTATTTTATATCAAAAAGGTCTCTATAAATTAAGTCTAAAAATATTAGATAAGGCCAAAACTTTGTCGTTAAAAAATGAGGAAAAGTATGCTGCTTATGATATAGTGGAATTTGAGAAATTAATTGAATCACAATACATAACAAGAAGTTTATCTAATAGAGCTCAAGAATTAATTTCTCAAGCAGATAGTTTAAGGACACATAATGATTTAACAAGTCAGCTCTCAAACTTATCGTTATTATTATATCAAAAACTTATTAAAACAGGATACGCAAAGAGTGACTTGGAGTTTCGAGAAATCACTAAGTTTTTTTACGAGAAAATGCCTAATTTAATAATTGAAAACCTAGGATTTAGAGAGAAGCTATGGTACTATAAAGCTCATGTATGGTATAGCTTTTTGGTCCAAGATTTTTTATCCTGTTTTAAATACTCCAGTAAATGGATTACTATGTTCGACGAAAATCCAGATATGATTTCAATTCATCCAGTTTTCTATCTAAAAGGGAATAATTTTTTGATGGAGTCATTGGCACTTATTAAATATCCAGAAAAGTTCAAACAAACATTACAAAAGATGCTTGATACTATTGAATCTGATATTTTTCCAAAAAATGATAATTTGGCAGCACTAAGTTTTCTATATTCATATAATAATCGATTTAATTATTATTTCTTACAAGGAAAATTTGATGTAGGACTAAAAATTTTACCTGATGTATTAGAGGGCATTAATAATTTTAAAAATCAAATTGATCCACATCACATTATGTTGTTTTATTATAAAATCGCCTGTTTATATTTTGGACTTGAGGACTACGAAAAATGCATTATTTACCTCAATAAAATTATAAAAAACAAGCATCTTAAAATGCGAGAGGATTTATTGTGTTTTACAAGAGTTTTAAGTGTAGTAGCCCATTATGAGGCTGGTTTTGATTACCATTTGGATGCTCATTTGAGGGATACATATAAGTTTTTAATTAAGATGAATGATCTTCATGAAGTTCAGAAGGCTATGATCCGTTTTGTTCGTTCATTGGGAAACATTTATCCTCATGAGCTTAAAGATTCATTTGTTAAACTTCACAAAGAATTAAAGCAATATGAAGATGATCCTTATGAGCGTAGGGCATTTTTGTATTTAGATATTCTTTCTTGGTTAGAAAGTAAAATTGAAAATAGATCTGTCAGTGAAATTATAAGAGAAAAATCAAAAATTATCAACCGGAAAGAAAGAAATTCCATTGAGGTTTAATTGGAGGTGACGCAATAAAAGTTATTTTTTTTTTAGTTGTAGGGTGATTTATTGTTAATGATCTTGCGTGTAAGTCAATGCTTGCATCAGGATTTTTTCTTTTAGCGTTGTACTTTAAATCTCCTTTAACTGGGAAACCAATAAAGCTTAATTGGCTACGAATTTGATGGTGTCTTCCTGTTTCCAAATCAATTTCTAAAACACAATATTTTTTAAGTTTGATAATTTTTTTATAGTGAAGAATAGCTTTTTTTGAATCATTTACCTCCTCATTATTAGCAAAAGATTTATTCATTTTTGGGTTACGTTTTAACCAATGAGTAAGTGTACCAGAATTCGAATCAAAGGACTTATCTATAATTACCCAGTATTTTTTTTGAGTCTTTCTATCTTTAAATTGTTGGTTGATTCTTCTTAATGCCTTTGAAGTTTTTGCAAAAAGTATTAAACCGCTTGTTGGTCTATCTAAACGATGAATTAATCCAAGGAAAACTCCTCTTGGTTTATTGTATTTTTTTTTTAAATAATTTTTAACTTGATCTATAAGGGTATTGTCTCCAGTTTTGTCCCCCTGTACTAAATCTCCTGGCCTTTTATTAATTGCGATTAAATGATTGTCCTCATAAATAATTTCGAGCATAGTTTAAATTTTTGACTAATACTGCTCTTCTTTATTGGGAAAGTCCTCACTTTTAACTTCTGTGGAGTATTTACTCACAGCGTCAGTTATAATTTGGTTGAGATCTGAGTATCGCCTGAGAAATCTTGGGTTAAACTCTTTACTCATGCCAAGCATATCGTGAATCACTAAAACCTGGCCATCTACATTTCTACCAGCACCAATCCCAATAACTGGTATACTAATTTTTTTTGAAATTTTTTCAGCAAGTTTGGCAGGAACTTTTTCCAAAACTATACTAAAACATCCAACTTTTTCAAGCATTTTAGCATCATTAATTAACTGCTCTGCTTCTTCCTCTTGCTTAGCTCTCACAGTATAAGTTCCAAATTTATAGATTGACTGAGGAGTTAGACCTAGGTGACCCATAACAGGAATTCCTGCTTGGAGAATACGCTCAATAGAACCTTTGATTTGACTTCCTCCCTCTAGTTTTACTGCATGAGCTCCAGATTCTTTCATAATTCTAATAGATGAACGAAGAGCCTCTTTTGAGTCTGCTTGATAAGAACCAAAAGGTAAGTCTACAACTACTAGGGCCCTATTTACCCCCCTAATAACACTCGATGCATGATAAATCATTTGATCTAAAGTTATCGGTAGAGTAGTTTCATGACCTGCCATTACATTGGAGGCAGAATCTCCTACTAAAATAACATCAATACCAGCCTTATCAATTATTCCTGCTAGTGTAAAGTCATATGCGGTAAGCATTGAAATCTTCTCTCCTCTAGATTTCATCTCAGTTAGAGTTTTAGTTGTTATTCGGGTATATTTTTTGAAAATCTTAGACATTTATTTTTTTTATAAATGTAGTTTTTTTTTGGTTTTGGATATAAAATTCAAAAAATCAGTTTAAAATAAGATATGACAAGCTGTCATAAGGATTAATATGGCACAATGCTTGAGTATATATGTTAAAAAAAGTTATGAGTAAAATTATTGGAATAGATTTAGGAACTACCAACTCATGCGTTTCTGTAATGGAGGGAAACGAGCCGGTAGTAATTCCGAATGCTGAAGGAAAAAGAACAACCCCATCTGTAATAGCATTTGTTGAGGGAGGTGAAATCAAAGTTGGAGATCCCGCTAAAAGACAAGCTGTAACAAATCCCACCAAAACAATTGCTTCAATCAAGAGATTTATGGGAAACAAGTTTACTGAGTCTTCAAAGGAATCAAAAACAGTAGCTTACAAGGTAGTAAAGGGAGATAATGATACACCAAGAGTTGATATTGACGGACGGCTATACACTCCTCAAGAACTTTCCGCAATGATTCTTCAGAAAATGAAAAAAACTGCAGAGGACTATCTAGGACATGACGTAACTGAAGCAGTGATTACTGTTCCAGCTTATTTTAATGATTCTCAGCGTCAAGCCACAAAGGAAGCAGGTGAAATATCTGGCTTGAAAGTTCAAAGAATCATTAATGAGCCAACTGCTGCAGCACTTGCATTCGGTTTAGACAAAAAAAATGGTAGTGATAGCAAAATTGCAGTATACGATCTTGGAGGAGGAACTTTCGATATATCAATATTAGAATTGGGAGATGGAGTTTTTGAGGTACTCTCTACAAATGGAGATACTCATTTAGGAGGGGATGATTTTGATCAAGTTTTAATTGATTTTCTTGCAGATGATTTTAATAAAACAGAACAGATTGATCTGAGAGAAGACCCTATGGCTTTGCAACGACTAAAAGAGGCAGCTGAAAAGGCAAAGATTGAATTGTCATCTTCCAAACAAACTGAAATAAATCTTCCTTATGTAACTGCCACTCCCTCGGGACCAAAGCATCTAGTAACTACTTTAACAAGAGCTAAGTTCGAACAGTTATCTGATAAATTGGTAAAACGCTCATTAGCTCCAGTAAAAAAAGCTTTGGAGGATGCTAGTCTTTCGACCTCAGAAATTGACGAGGTTATTCTTGTAGGAGGATCTACACGTATTCCAATTATTCAATCTGAAGTAGAAAAGTTTTTTGGAAAAAAACCATCAAAAGGGGTTAATCCTGACGAGGTAGTGGCTATTGGAGCTGCAATCCAGGGAGGTGTATTAACTGGTGATGTAAAGGACGTTTTATTATTAGATGTAACCCCCCTATCACTTGGAATTGAAACAATGGGTAGTGTAATGACAAAACTCATTGAATCAAATACTACTATTCCTACCAAAAAGTCTCAAGTATTTTCCACTGCGGCAGATAATCAGCCTTCAGTAGAAATCCATGTTTTACAGGGAGAGAGGTCAATGGCCAGTGATAACAAAACAATTGGAAGATTTCATCTTGATGGAATACCGCCAGCCCCCCGAGGTACTCCTCAAATTGAAGTTACTTTTGATATAGACGCAAACGGGATTATTAAAGTAAGTGCAGCTGATAAAGCAACTGGTAAGTCCCAGGACATTAGAATTGAAGCCTCTTCAGGTTTGACTGAAGAAGAAATTGAGAAAATGAAACAAGATGCAGAGGCAAACGCCGAGAGTGATAAGAAAGCTAAGGAGGAAGTTGATAAACTTAACAGCGCAGATCAGATGATTTTTCAAACCGAAAACCAATTAAAGGAGTTTGGAGATAAACTTTCTCCAGAGAAAAAAGGACCTATTGAGACTTCTCTGGATGAATTAAAAAAGGCTCATGAGTCGAAGGATTTAGCTTCAATTGACACTGCTTTGGAAAAAATAAATGAAGCCTGGAAAAATGCTTCTGAGGAAATGTATAAAGCTCAAGCAGATTCTGCTAAGGGAGATTCAAAAAATGAAAAAACTGACTCAGGAAAGAAAAAGGATAAGGGAGGAGACGATGTTCAAGATGTTGATTTTGAAGAAGTTAAAGACTGACAGATTTATAAATTAGATTTAAAACCTTCTCCTTTGTTATTTTAGAGAAGGTTTTATTTTTTATTACCTTTTAATGGAAAAAGAGAAAATATTAGCATTTTGTAATTCGATATCAGAAGGAAATTTAATTGAAACTCTTGAGATAGAATTTGTTGATGTAGGAGATGATTATCTATCTGCAAGAATGCCAGTAACAAAGAAAGTATATCAACCTGATGGTATACTCCACGGTGGAGCAACTCTCGCTCTTGCTGAAACTGTAGGAAGTGCAGCAGTAGCTGTTTTAAATCGAGACCCCCGAGTAATAACTCGAGGTATTGAAATATCTGCTAATCATATTAGAAGTGTAAAAAATGGTTACGTAACTGGAATTGCTAAGCCTGTTCACCTTGGTAAATCAACTCAGCTTTGGCAGATTAAGATTTACGATGATAATCAAAATTTAATTTCCATATGCAAGCTAACAACATTAACTTTACAGAGAAATAATTAAATTTTTTAAAAATGAAGAGTGTTATAATTTGTGATATGGAGGGTATCATTCTAAAAATGAACAAGGGAGCTGCTAATATGTTTGGATATGACCCTAATGAATTAATCGGAAATAAAAGGGTATCTCTTTTTTCTCCAGGAGAAATTGTACTTCAGAATGTGCTGGGTTGGCTTGAAAAGGCAGATAAAGATGGTAAAAATACTATTAAAACTAACTTTAAAAGGAAGGATGGTTCAATTTTTGGTGCTGAAATTACAATTACCCCAAATTTTGCAAATGGAAAAGATAAGCCGCAAACTGGTTACTGTGGTATAACAAAAGAGTTAAACGATAAAGTAGATGTACCAATTAAATTTACAACTAAAATCATTAAGGGAATAGCAATTACTAGGGGTGGCTTTACTCTTGCTTCTATTCTACCTATGGTAATTGTTGCATATATTCTCTCATTTTACGAAATGCTTAATATTTTAAATGCATTC
>TARA_B100000963_G_scaffold95607_1_pt1 | contig 16419 bp, 16 predicted proteins | sample TARA_B100000963 | Tara Oceans TARA_B100000963 (sample SAMEA2622097) | marine metagenome | biome: marine biome (ENVO:00000447); feature: surface water layer (ENVO:00002042); material: "saline water (ENVO:00002010), including plankton (ENVO:xxxxxxxx)" | depth 5 m | reverse complement strand
CATTTATAAATTTTCTGTGTTCATTTATATTTTCAAGAGGGATGTCTGGAACACTTAGTCCACATGAAAGTAATTGAAAGGTAATAAGTAATATTGATAGTTTTTTCATAATTAAAATTTAATTTTTTAATATATAAATAATAAATAATATCTATATGAATTAAATTAAAATATTTTATAAAGTTGTCTTTTGTTTTTATTTATGTCATTATAATTCTTACCAACATTGAATATTTTATATTTGTAAACCATTGATATGACAAACTTCCTTTTATATATGAAGATAGAGGTTTGTGCAAATTCAGTTTTTGGTTTATAACTATAGTTAGATAGATTACTCCACCTAAAACTATAGTTATTATCCTTATCCTTATAACTTCCTTTTGACAACTTAACTCTTACATCATACTTTTTAACATCATTGGTTATTTCTACCACTTTAACATTAACTGATGATAAATACTTATTGATTACTCTTTTTCTATCCCTTCTGTTGTTTGTGTCAAATTCATTCTTTAAGTCATTTCTTATCAATTCAATGTAACTATCTACTTTGTCTTATACTATTATATTGTTTATTTCTTCCATTACAGTAACTTTCTTTATTCTAATTGTAGATACTCTTTCCTCATATATTATATCCCATTGCTTTATATCCTCATCAGTTAACTTTCCTTCCAACCACTCCTCCAAAAGGAATTAAAGCTGAACCTTTGCTAGCTTTATTTACAAAAGATATTTTAAGTATTAATTTTTTATCCATTATTAAATTTTATATTTTTAAAATACAATAATTAAACTGACATAAAACTTAAACATATTTATCTAAAATATATTTAATTTTTATAATCAAATACCACAATAAAATATGCGCTTTCATAAGCTTTATTTATTTTTTTTAACAATATTATTATTTTGTAAAATAAATTCTCAAAATTTAGAGAAACCAAACTTTGTCTTTTTTTTAGTTGACGATCTTGGATACAGTGACATTGGATGTTACGGAAGTAATTATTATAAAACTCCAAGTATAGATAAACTTGCTGCTGAAGGTGCAATTTTTACAAATGCTTATTCATCTGGAATGGTTTGTTCTCCATCACGTGCAAGTATTTTAACTGGAAAATATCCAGCCAGATTAAGAATTACCTCTGCAATTCCCATTAAAGGGTATGCACGAATAAAAAATGGAACAGGTACGCCATTAAAGGATGCTGACTATGTGATGAATTTACCCCTTGAGGAGTTAACTATTGCCGAAGCATTAAAAAATAATGGGTACTCTACATCAAGTATTGGTAAATGGCATGTCTGTAAAGACTCTCTTTTCTTTCCACAAAATCAAGGTTTCGATGAAAATATTGGAGGAAGTGGAAGAGGTCATAGTGCAGATTATTTTTATCCATATTATGGAAGGTGGAGAATGACAGAGGGACATCCATGGATAGAGTGGAATACTGTAAAAGGAGGTGAACCAGGAGAGTACCTGACCGATAGGCTTACTTCCGATGCATTAAATTTCATTGAAAAAAATAAAAATCAGCCATTTTTTCTTTATCTATCCCATTATGCTGTACATACTCCCATCCAGGCAAAAGAAAATATTTTATCAAAATATCAAGATGTTACCCCTGATATAAAAAGAGGTCATATTTATCCAAAATATGCTGCCATGATTGAAAGTGTTGACCAAAGTCTGGGTTCAATAGTACAAAAATTAGAAGAATTGAATCTTTCAGATAATACAATAATAATATTTACATCCGATAATGGTGGTCATGGAAAGTGGACATCTAATTATCCATTTAGAGGAAATAAAGGAAATTTTTATGAGGGTGGCATACGTGTCCCTTTGATAATCAAATGGTCAAATAAAATAAAGTCCTCACAAATTTTGGAGGATATCGTTATTGGTAATGACTTTTATCCAACTATATTGGAAATGGCTGAATTAACTTTTATTCCAAAACAACATATTGATGGGGTGAGTTTATGGCCTTTATTGAAGTCTGGAAAAAAAATTAAAAGAAAAAAGCTCTTTTGGCATTTTCCCAATTACATAGGTGCAGGTCACCCAGGTCGAGCTAAACCATCAAGTGTTATTCGAAAAGGTAAATGGAAACTTATTGAAAATTTGGAAAATGGAGAGGTAGAGTTATTTGATTTGAAAAACGATATCTCAGAAAAAACTGATCTCTCCAATAAATTGAAAAAAAAGGTAGTTGAGTTAAAAAATGAATTAAATAATTGGAGAGTATCAGTAAATGCGCAAATGCCAATAGTTAACGAAAATTACATTCAATAATTATATTTCATTTAAATAAATTTAAACATCCATATTTTTATAAAAAATAATATGGTTGCCAGCTATTTAGTATCTCCTATTTAGTATTAGAAGTTTAATTACTTCAGAATAAATCTAACAATTCTCTTTTATTTTTAATACTTTTGGATTTACCTCAATTGAATACCAATAGGGAGTATCGGAGGTTTATAACAAAATGATTTTTATATATCAAAATCTTAGTTTGTGCTAAGAATGGATTTAATTTATTGATTAGAGTAGACGACACTTTCCTTATGTTATCCACCTTTAATTCACATCCATCACTACTGCCACCATCATCATCTCTTATCAGTTTTACTTTAATCTCATAATTTTTTAGAGAGTTGGTATTGTTTTTTATATAATCTTTTTTTAGTCAATTTTTTTTTCATTTAATCTTTTTAGAAGGTTGATTTCTTCTTCTATTCTATTTTCCCAAGACTTTAATTTTTTAGAAACTAACGAAATATTCTTTGAATAAAATAAAAGTTTTTCTGGATTTTTTGAAAAAAAAGTCAAAGCATGAACCAAGCTATTGACTATATCATTTCTGTCAATTCTGTAAACCGCATTATCTGGTATAAAACTATCAACAAAAATATCTGTTTTAGTTTTTAAATCTGAATTTAAAATTATCATTGCTTTTTCTAAAGATATGGCTTCCAAATTTGTATTACTTAAATTCCCATATTTATTCAATGAAACATATATATCTAATTTTTTTAATAACTCATACACCTGTGCATGCTCTAAATACTCATAAAATTTTATTGAATTATCTAAATTGAGATTTTTTACTTTTTTATTTAAAAAATTAAATAGACTTCCACTTCCAATGATATAAAACTTTATGTCATTTCTTTTTTTCAAATATTTGATGCACGAATCAATGAATAAGTCAGCACCTTTTGCCTTTTCTAACTTCCCTATAAATCCAACATAAATCTTATCTTTTTTATTATCAATATTTTTAAAATCGTTTTTAGAAATTTTATTTACCCCATTAATCAAGATTTTTTTTATTGTTTTTTTATTGGCTGCCTGATCTAACCAAAATTCTGTGCCAGTACCATCTTGTGTTCCAATTATCAAACTAAATGGAGATGAATATAAATATCTGAAAAATTTTGAAATTGTACCATTTGATTTATAATGACTTTTCATGACCGGATAAACTCCCATTATCCTAAGACAAATTGGAATATTAGAGAGTCTTGAAAAAAAAGATGCTGAGATAACATTTGCATTATCAATATAAATTATATCTGGCTGGATTTTTATAACAATTAAAATAGATTTAATTAATTGGTATAATTCGGTAATAATAATATTGATTTTTTTTGGAAAAATATTAAATCTTATGTTTCGATTCAATACTACATTATTTTTTATCCCATTAATATTTATTTTGCCGTAATTGAATTTTTTATTTCTGTAATACCCTATTTTTTGATTAAATACAAGGAATAAATCAAATTGTGAATCAAGTGCTTCAATCACCTTATATATAGTTGGTACACCCGTTGGAATCCACCTTTTTTCCACTACAGTTTGTTCAAGCCCAGTAAATAACCTAGAAATATATAGAATTTTCAAACCATTTATTTTATAACCTCAATTATTTTATCACCTGCACAGTATTTTCCAAATGAACTATTATCAAAACTATATTTGCTATTTATAGAGTTTTTAAATTTTTCAATTAAATCTGTTACATTAATTTTAGATATCATAAAATCCCTCATTATTTGTTTTAAATTTTTTTATTTTATATTCATTATTTCCACAAATATCACCTTTAGTAATTTTTTTACTGCATGTATAATCGTTTACTAAAAAAATACCTCCATTACATTTAATTAAAAATTTATTTGATTCAAATACATCGAGAATACTACCATTTTTAAATTTAGAATAATCAAATTCAAAAATATCAAAAATTTGAGCATTATAAATAGTTAGTTTTTCATTTTTAATAAAAGTGAAAGCTCCGTTAAAAGGTTTTGTGACTGCTCTAATAAATTGATCAAGTATATTTATTTCTAAATTCCAATCAATCAAACTATCCTCTGGATTTCGCTTTGGATAATAAGTTGGCTTTAAATTTTTCTGTGGAATATAATTTAAAGTATTATTTAAAAAATCACTTAGATTTTTAAGAATTAAAAACTTCATTGATATCATATTTTTATAATGCATAGTTTCAGCATTGTCTTTGCTGGTTATACCAAACTTCACAGTATCAACAATATCTCCGTCATCAACACCAAGATTATACTTAAATAGATTTGTATAAAAAAATTTTCTTCCTTCAATAATTGACCAATTCATTGGAGATCTTCCTCTTCCTTTTGGAAGATTTGATGAACTACCGTGCATTCCAAAATAGCCAATTTGTACACTATTTAATAAATCAGGAGGTATTAATCTCTGCCATCCAATAACAAAAGAGATATCAATGTTTAATTTTTTTATATAATTAAGGTCATTATTATTTTTTAACGAATATTTATTACAATAATAGATTGGAATACTATATTTAATTGAAAGATCAGTTAAATCTGTATAATCAGGCACAATTACTTTTTTGTTTTTTTCTTTTGAAATAGTAATAATATGACTTATTTCAATTTTTCCTGCTAGAGAGTTTATAAGATATCTAGTAGTGTTCTTGCACCCAAATATTACAATATTTTTTTTATTTTCCATAAAAATCTAGGTTATCAGATAAACTTTTTTCAATCGTATCAATTTTATGTTTTTTAAACCATTTAAGTCTTTCATTAACATTATTTCCACCTCCTATCCACCAAATTGGATGTGTTAATAATTGAATATTTAACCCTTTTTTAAATTCATCAGAATCTAAGGGATTTCCATAATTAAAACGGCCTCTAGAATCAGAAAAATATTTGGTTTTATTAAAAAATTTGTCATCATAAGTGCTTGTGATATTTAATATTTTTTTATTGCCATAAGCTAAATATTTTTTCGGTGGTCTATGGTAACTTATTATATTTACTTTTTCATTAAAGGTCTGTTCAAAAATATTTATCTCCTTTTTTAAACCATCAGTTATATTTTCATATATGGTAGGATCAAAATGGAGTGAGATTTTATGACCATTATTTTTAATTTTGTTTACAATTTTAATATTTTCACTAGAAATTAAATTATAGCTATTATTACTTAAAAGGAAAAAATATGTGCTTTTTACATTTAATTTTCTTTCAACAATAGATAATTCATGAGCAATTGAACAATCTTGATCTACATCATGCCTTAACAAAAGTTGATTTTTGTTTTTTGAATTAAATTCTGAAAAAAAAACTGATTCATATTTATTAGTCTTGAACCGATTTATGTAAAATTCATAATCATCTATTATCATAATTAAAAATTGAATTTACAATTAAACTTCTTGAATTTCCATCACCAAATATACCTGATTTAAAATCGCAATTAAGTTTTTCAAGTAACAAAAAAGACTCTAAAATTTTATTTTTATCAGTGTTACAATTTATACAAACCTTTGCTTCAACTAGTTCTGGCCAAAGAGGATCTTCTAAAAGAAGCAAACTTGGTTTTTTAAAAAAATATGCTTCCCTAACTGCGCCACCACTATCGGTAATTAAATATTTACAATTTTTTAATAAACCTAAAAAATCAAAATAACCTACAGGATCTATACACTCAAATTCTGGTTTAATTTTACATTTATCTATTATTTTACGTGTTCTAGGGTGAACTGAAAAAAGAACTGTTTGATTAGTGTTAATTTTGTTTAATGCTGAAATTATATTAGAAATTTTATTTAATGTTGTATTACTCTCTCTATGACATGTTACTAAAACATAATCACTATTTAAGGGTTCTTTTATTTTGTCTTTAAAAACTTCTGTACAATCTAACATTAGATCCCCAACATATTTAATCTCGCAATTAAAATTTAAATAACCCTCTTTTATTAAGTTATTATAAGATTTTTCAGTTGCACATAATAAAATATCTGCAATTCGATCTGTTAGAACTCTGTTGATTTCCTCAGGCATAAAGTCATCATTGTTCCTAACTCCGGCTTCTATATGAACCACTTTTATCCCTAACTTTTTTGCTGCTATTGCTCCAGCTAAAGTTGAATTTGTATCACCATACACTATAACATAATCAAAATCTATTTTTAAAAGAATATTTTCAATTTGCTCTATCATTCTCCCTGTCATTGATCCATGTCTTAAACTATTTATATTCAAATTGTAATCAGGTTCAGGTATATCTAGTTCATGAAAAAAAATCGATGACATCGTATAATCGAAATGTTGTCCAGTATGTAAAATACTTTGATCTATTTTTCTGTTTTTTATTTCCTGGTACAATGGAGCTAATTTCATAAATTGGGGTCTGGCTCCTACGATGTGTAAAATTTTTTTCATAATCTATTTGTCGATCAAAACCACTTTAGTTTTATCTACTAATTTACGAAGAATTAAATACACTCAATACATTCCTATTTGTCTTATTTAGGTGTTTAGATATATAGTTTACAATATCCAATCCACTTAATCTGTCATGTCTTTTAATATCACTAAATCCTTTATTTTTCTAATTAAATTCCCCTGTCTTACTGAATAAGTTAAAGTCTAATTCACTACCTATTACAAATTAAGATTAGGTGTCATATAATTTTTTAAGTCATTCCACTTTAGTTATTTTACGACTATATTTTTTCATCTTTTACTCTAACCGACATTTATTACAATATATTTGTATGTAAGAATAAGGTTGACAGAATAGGATTTGCTATAATAAATCAAATCTCTCCTCTGTGCTAACCCTAAGTCAAACCTATAACCCATAGGATTATTATATTTATTGGGAATAATTTTAAACTAAATTTGTATGGATCCACTATCTCAAGGAACAGTTGGCGCAGTTTTCGCTCAATATGCTGCCAATAAAAATAATATTTTCAAGATCAGTTTAATCGGTTTCCTCGCAGGATTGACACCTGATTTAGATGTTCTAATTCAGTCATCTACTGATCCAATTTTATCTCTTCAATATCACAGACAGTTTACACACTCACTTTTTTTTATTCCCTTTGGTTCTTTAATTTTTACTTTATTAATCTTTCCTTTATTTAAAAGCTACTTGAATTTTAAGACTGTCTATTTTGCTAGTTTATTGGGATATGCAACTCATGGATTACTCGATGCATGTACTTCTTACGGGACTCAACTTTTTTGGCCTTTTTCTGACGAACGAGTTAGTTTTAATAGTATATCTATTATAGATCCACTCTTTACAATTCCAATATTAATATTTCTTGGAATTTCAATAAAAACAAAAAAAAAAATATTTAGTTTTCTTGGAGTTGGATGGATTATTTTTTATATATCCATGGGTTTTATTCAATATGAAAGAGCTTTATCTGCTGCAATCGAACTAGCGTCTATGAGAGGTCACAATACTGAGCGTCTGACTCTTAAGCCATCATTTGGAAATTTAATTTTATGGAAGTCCATTTATAAACATAAAGAAACTTTTTATGTTGATGCAATTCGAACAGCACAATCGACTTCTTGGTGTTTAGGAGAAACTATTAGGGTTTTTGATTACAAATATCACCTGCCTGGTCTTGACAAAGAGAGTCAGCAAAAAAAAGATATCGAGAGATTTCGTTGGTTTTCTCAAGATTATTTGGGCTATGACAAAGAAAAAAATATTGTTACAGATGTACGTTACTCAATGATCCCAAATCAGATTGCACCGATGTGGGGATTGACTATTGATGTCCTAGGTGATATAAATGAACATGCAACTTGGTGGACAAGTCGAAATTTGGATCAAAGTCAGTTAGATTTGTTCATTGATATGTTAAAAGGTAAAAAGTGCGGAAGTTGTCATTAACCCCAATATTAGTTATAGTGTATTTATATGTCATTTTAATACCTAAGCATTATAAGTTGAAAATGACTCTGTGCTAGGTTTAATTTTTTTTAAACAGAATAATACTTCTAGTTAAAAAATTTTTCTAACTGAAAAATTTGAAAAGAACAACTAAAATATGACCCTAAAACTGCAGGATGGATTTAGTGTTTCAAAGAAAACAAATTACAATCTTCAAAACCTATATTTATTGTTTTTAAAATTTAAATATGTTGCTGGGCTATTTATTAATCAGTTTTTCTTGCCACAATAGTCATAATACCCTCTGATTCAGTTTTAAACAATTGTCTAATTTTATATTTAATCATATTTAATACAAAGTTTATAAATTCATTTTCCAAATTTTCACGCCAATCTAAATCTTTTATTTCCATATCACTCATCCATGTCAAAATGTAGGGGTTTAAACTTCCTTTTAAATCCATTGAATCGATACTCCATCCATTTTTTTTCAAAATAATTTCAATATTGTTTGGCGAAAAGAGAAACGTATGTCTTGGAGTATGGAATCCCCCCCAATTTTCATTGTACTTTTTTCTGCTACTCGAGTCATAATTTGGAACTTCAATATATAATTTAGTTTTTGAATTTGAAATTGAGGCTAACTTTTTCAATGTTATATTTGGATAATAGTCATGTTCTAAATAGTGCCAAAGAGAGATTGCGTCAGGATAAAGATTTTTCTCTAAATCATCAATTTCTCCTACAATAAGATTCAAGTTTTGAAATTTTTCTTGTTCATTTTTCCAACCATTATCTGAGAAGTCTATTCCAATTAAGGAAGACTTAAAAAAATGACTGCAAGTCTTAAGAAAAGTTGGATTTCCGCAACCTATATCTAAAATTATGCTGTCACTATTAAGCGTCGAATGTTTTTTTAAAATTTTCACTCTTCTTATATCTAATCTCCTTTGACTTATTTCAGCAAATTTCTCATATTTCCCCCATGAAGATGGTCCTCTGTATGGTAAATAATAGTCTGTATAGTATTTTTTTAGCTCACTAAGGGGCAGGCGGGGATTTAAAAATACAAGGTTACAAATCTTACAAATAAAAAAATTAAACTTTTTGTTACTTGTGTGCATCATAGCTTTATTCGAGCATAAAAAATTTATTTCCTTGCTATCACAAACTATACATTTCTTTAGGTTTTCTAAATCTATTTCCTTGATTTTATTCATTGTGTTAAATTAGGTTAGATTTTTTAAAGTATAAATTATATAATCATTAAACCGCAAATATATTTTTGTTGAAATTCATCATAAAAAATATTAAACTAAATCTGTTATTTTATCACTAAACTTTAATTATTCATTGACTATGTTTTTTTAATCTTTTTAATCTTGCCATTATTGATTAGGATATATTTAAGAATAAGATTGACAGAATGGGATTGTTTATATTAAATTAAATTCTATGTTTGTAATATTTCATTTAAATTAATTTACTTTTCCATTTATTTTAAAGGTCCACGCCATTTCTCCAGGAATAGATTCAGGAATTTGAATTTTTAATCCTTTTGAGATGTTAAAAGACCAATTTAATGGCTCATCAAATCCAAGTAGATAAATTAAACTATTTTCACTAGGCTCTATATTTTTTATAGTTATATTATTTTCAGGTTTATCTAAAGCTATTGCGTAATAAGTGTTTGAATTAATTCTTTTTGTAAATCTTAAATATTCCCCTTGTTTATAATTTTTAATTTTTTCACTTGAATAAATAGCTTCTCCATTTATTTCTAACCACTGACCCATTTTTTCTAACCTTGTTATGCTCGGATCAGGAATCAGTCCAGAGGCCGTAGGACCAACATTTAATAGGTAATTTCCTCCTTTACAAGTAATATCAATTAAATTATGTATTAATACTTTTGCTGATTTCCAATTTTCATCATAAGATTTATATCCCCACGTATCGTTCATTGTCATACATGACTCCCAATCCATAGAAGAAGTACCTTCCAAAATTTCTTGTTCAGGAGTACCAAAATCACCTGCATATTTTTTATCATCTTTATTCATTCCTGCCATACCTTTTCTTCCTTTGTCAACTCTATTATTTATCAAAATTTCTGGTTTTAAACTTCTTATGTATTGATATAGATCTAATCCCATATCATGCTTGTAATCATTTATCCATTCACCGTCAAACCATAAAATATCAGGGTCATAGTTATCTATTAATTCTTTTAGTTGCGGTTTGAGATAGTCCTTATAATAGATTGAAAAATCTGGATTTAATACATTTTGATAATCATATCTGGGTTCGTCATTGCCTTGTGCCTGAGGATGATGCCAATCCATTATTGAATGATACAAACCAAATTTAATTCCTTCTTTTTTGCAGGCTTCTGATAGACCTTTTAGTAAATCTTTTCCAATCGGAGCAAAGTCAACCGCATCATAATCAGATACTTTAGAATCCCAAAGGGCAAAACCATCATGATGTTTAGAGGTTATTACCACATATTTCATGCCCGCTCTTTTCATTATTTTTACCCATTCTGAAGGATCATAATTGACAGGATTAAATTTTTTTGCATATTTTTCGTATTCTTTAATTGAAATTTGCGCATTTCTTTGAATCCATTCTCCTATACCCTTTATTTTTTTTCCATTGTGAATCCCAGCTGGTACAGCATAAACCCCCCAATGGATAAACATTCCAAATCGAGCTTCGCGCCACCATGACATTCTATTATCAAAGTCCTCTTTAGTTTCATTAAGGTAGTCTATTTTAATATTATTTTCTTGTTCAGATTTATTTTGAAATTTGTTTTTGCAAGAAAAACTAAGAGTAATGAGTATTAATAATTTTATAAATAATTTAATTTTCATAATTCGTTATCTAGATTTTCAAAAAATTATAAAGATGGTTTACAAATACCGAACTTGAACATTACTAGTTCTATTAAATCTTTTATTTTTTGTTTAGTTGTTTCTATTTTTTTTTGTTTTTTCCAATCAATTGCTGCACCAATTACCACTCCTAAAGCTATCCACAATGGCTCTTAGTTAAAATAAAAATTACTGCTCCTATAGCAGTCCCTACACCTACCCAATTTCCAGCATTGTAGGTATGACTATATTTTTTATTCATAAAATAAATATACAATTTATTGATTAAAACAATTTTGGTCAATCTAATAATTTAAACTAGATTTTAATAATACGAATTGTAAAAACCAAGTTTGTTTTAATTACAGTTTTAAGTATAAAATAATTCTGCTCATTTTTAATCTTTTATAATTGAAGTAAAATAACTATCAATATTTGGAAATGATAGAAAAATATTCACTTAAAATCACATCAAAAAAGTTTCAAAATTAATTCTATACAAGCATTGTGTATCAATTTTACAATATTAAGTCTATCTTTTATAATAAATCTTTTCGAAAGGAATTCTAAATCTCTCTCCATAAACACCCTCTTCAAGTCTTATTCCACAACCAATTATCATATTAATTTCTGATTTGGAGTTAAGGTTTAAGATTCTTTTTACCTTAATAGAATCAAATCCTTCCATTGGACATGTGTCATAATTAAATCCTGCCATACTAATCATAAAATTTTGAGAAGCTAAAGCAGCACTTTTGTGTGCAACAATTCTTAAATCAGAGTTGTTGAGCTGTCTATACATAACTCTGAAAAAACCAATCATGTATGCAAACAGGTATTTTAATAAACTAAGAATTCTAAGAAAATCGACATAAACAAATGGAACAATTTCTTTGTAATATTTTTGAATTAATTTAAATTGTTTATCTGAAAGAGAATCTTTTTTTGACTTAAAAAAATTTAAATTAGCCTTTGCTCTTTTTCTCCATAAATCCCTTCTCACAACAGTTACAACAATTTGTTTTGCAGTTTTTGCAGCAGGTTGATTAAAACAACATTTTGAAATTTTGCTTAATAAATTTTTGTCAGTTATGTGGTAAAATTCCCACAGTTGAAGATTAGAGCTAGTTGGGGCTAAAGAAGCATTTTTAACACATTTCTTTACAAGATCATTGTCAAGTTCTTTTTTTGAATCAAATTTTCTAACAGATCTTCTGTACTTAATTGCATCACTAACAGTTTTCTCCATCTATTATCTTATTAAACAACTTTTTATAATTCAAAGATACGAGATCTTTAAAATACCAATTTTAAAGAACCTTTATTTTAATTATTAATTAATCATGTATTTAAATCTATTATGTGTCCAAAGATATTCTGATGGTTTTTTCTTTATTTGTTCTTCCAGTTTTTTAAAGAAAAGATCGGTAATTCTATTTTTTTCAAATTCAAGAGGTTTAAGTGCTAATGTTGATATTTCAGCCTCATAAAAACCTCTTTTGATTCTTTTTATTTTACAGAAAAATACTGGATAATTATATTTTTTTGCAATTCTCTCAGCTCCAGTAAAAACTGGAACTTTAACGCCCATAAAATTCCTAAAATATGATTTTGATTCTTTTTTTGGAGACTGATCACCAATAAATCCTAATAAACCAAAATCTTTTGAGTTTTTTAGTGATTCGACAAATTCAAAAATTTTATATCTAGACAATAAGAATGACCCATATTTTTGTCTAGAAGTTTTAATTTTTTCTTGATAATATTTATTAGTTAAGGGTGTATATGCTCCGTAAGAATTACCTATGAGATGACTCCCAATTGTAACCATGCCTTCCCAATTAGAAAAATGGCCAAGAATCAGTATTGTACTTTTTTTTTTCTTTTCCTGATTATGAATTAGCTCCATATTTTTAAATTTGTATCTAGATAACATCTCATCTTTTGAAATAGAAAAGTTTTTAATCATTTCAACAATCAAGTCAGATAAATGACCGTAGAATTTTTTTTCAATATTAATTATCTGATTTAATGTTTTTTTTGGAAAACTTAATGTTAAATTTTTTCTCACAATTTTTAGTCTGAATTTTATAATTCTATAAAGTAAAAAAGACAATAAATCTGAGAAAAGATATAAAATTTTATAAGGTAAAAAAGATATTAAAATTAATAATGGGTATGTAAATAAAAATATAAATAAATGCAAGCTGTTAATTTTCTTAAATATAATGATATTTAAAACAAACTTAATGACTTCAATTTATCTTATGTAATACATGCGCCAATTAAGATCATTGAAAAATCTTAAATATTAAAGTAAGGCTCAATTTTAAATTATTATTTTTAGAGGATTAGTTTTTTTCCACATACCTCTTGTAAAATCTGGAAACTTTTGAGGTATACCACCTCTAGAAACTGATATTTCACTAAGTGGCGAAACTGAACTCCAAAAACATCCTTCATATACATTTTGATCTAATGGAATACCCTTAATTAAACATTCAACCATTCTGTAAAGCATAATAAAATCCATTCCACCATGACCGCCCATTTTTTTTGCTTTAGCCTCAAGTCTTTTATACATCGGGTGATCATATTTTTCATAAAGAGTTTCTAGTTGCTTTCCACTTGCCCAACTATGATGGTCTTCAGTTGCACCTGGAACTCCTCCTTGTAATGCAACTCTAGTTGGGAAACCAGCTAATGTTCCTTTTGTTCCTTGTATAAGATTTAGTCTTGAATAAGGTCTTGGACTTGTTTCGTCCCACTGAACCATTATAGTCCTTCCTAAATTAGTTTTGATTATTGATGTATTAAGGTCTCCTCCTTTGAAATCTATTTTATTCCACTTGTGATCTTCTTTATGCTTTTCTTTAGCATATAAATTTCTTCCAATAGCTGGTGTTGAATATGATACAATACTATTAAATTGGTCTTCTGATCTTGACAGATTCATATATTGAGCAACTGGTCCAAGACCATGTGTCGGATATAAGTTCCCATTTCTTTTTGCGAGATGATAAGGGCGCCACAAACCTTCACCTCTTTTTTTAAGATCATCCATTTGATCTCTAAGATCATGAATGTAGGCCGCTTCAGCATGAAGTAAATCTCCAATCACTTTTTTTCGGCACATATTTAAAAATAACAGCTCCTCTCTACCATAATTTACATTTTCCATCATCATACAATGCTTTTGGGTCTGTTCTGAAGTATCAATAATTTCCCACATTTCTTGCAATGTAACAGCAATTGGCACTTCAACAAAAGCGTGAGCACCTTTTTTCATTGACTCAATAGCCATTTGAGCGTGATTATTCCAATTTGTAGCTATAATTACTGCATCAGGTTTTACTTTTTTCAGCATTTTTTTCCATTGATTTTCTCCACCAAAATATTTAGCTATATCCTGGTGTCTTCCATTACCAACTTCTAAACAAGAAGAAACGGATCGATTTACTAAATCTTCATGAAGATCACATATTCCAACAATTTCTGTCCCTTCAATGTATGCAAGTTGTTTTAAGTGCGCATGGCCACGACCTCCAACCCCAATAATTGCCATTCGAATTTCTTTGAGTTTAGGAGCTGCAAAGTCACCCATATATTTAGAATTTGGTCTAGATTGTTTCTTTTCAGAATTTTGAGCTTGAATGAATTCAGGTGAAAAAGAAATTGCAGCCGATGAAATAGCGGTTGATAGAAATTTTCTTCTATTATAATTTTTCATAATCTAAATTTAAATAAATTATATTTAGTGTTTCATTAAATTTTAAATTGATCAAATTATCAATCTTCACTTCCCCACCAATTTTTATTGGGAATATAATTTGGATTCAATTGAAGCAACCTTTTTTTTTCAAGTTTTAATTTTATTTTTTGTTTATTTTCAATGAGCCATTTTTTTTCTTTTTCATAATTGTGAAGAGGATCTTTTTCAGGAATTATTGCATTTGATAAAATAAGCCATTTTTTTAGTTCATTTTTTAACTCTAACCCTATATCAGGGAATTTATTAAAAATATTATTAGTTTCTCCAATATCATTCATAAGATTATATAATTCATTTTTTCCGTCCTCAAAATAGTAAATTAATTTCCAGTCACCTTTTCTAATTGTAGCATTTGGATCACCACCTTGATTTCCGTAATGAGGATAATGCCAATACAAAAAGCGATCTTTAAATAGTTTTCCTTTTAAAAGTGGTACAAGGCTTTTACCGTCTACCTTATTATTTTTTTCTATTCCGGCTAATTCTAACAATGTTGGGAATAAGTCAGCTCCCGTTACAGGAATATCTATTTTTTTTGGAGCATTTTTTATTTGTGGAGCTTTAATGAAAAAAGGAATTCTAGTGCCTCCTTCCCATTGATATCCTTTGCCTCCTCTTAGGGGAATATTACTGGTTGCAAAGTCGTCACCTGAGGAAACTCCTCCATTGTCAGATACAAAAACGATAACTGTATTGTCATTTAAACCAAGATCATCTATTGTGTTTAATACATGACCTACAGCATCATCAGTATGTTCTAATAATCCAGCATAAACTGGATTATCTTGATTAATTCTTACCGGTAGCCTTTTTTCCATTTTAAAACCATCTTGCAATATTCCCTTGTCTACTGTTTTTTTTTGGTATTTAGACCATTTACTTTTGGAGCTTTGAATTGGAGCATGAACAGCATAAAAACTCAAATATGCTAAAAAAGGTTTATTAGCATTTGCCTTAATAAAATTAGAAGTCTCATAAGCTAATTTCATTGGTAGTGAGATTCCTTTTTCTTCTTTTTTGTCCTCTAAAAAAGGATTATTAAAAGGAGAAAAGTACCCTCCAGAATAGGGTCCACCTACTTGGTATCCACCCTTATTTATATCAAACCCATGATCAGTTGGAAGTGAGTTTTGTTCTTTAGATCCTAGGTGCCATTTGCCAGAAAAAAATGTATTGTAATTATATAATTTCAATACTTCAGGAAGAGTTGTCAAATCTAATGAGAGGTTTTTTACATATTTACTGGGTAACAATTTTGTCTTTCTTCCAATTTTTCTCCATTCTAATCCATATTTTGCACCTATCCAATCGGTAATACCATGTGATGTTGGGTATAGACCTGTTAACAAGCTAGCTCTTGATGGACTACATACTGAGGCATTTGCATATCCTTGAGTAAAAATTGTTCCCTCAAGGGCAATTCTGTCAATGTTTGGAGTTTCATAAAAATCACTTCCCATAACACTTAAATCTCTTTGACCTAAATCGTCAACTACAATAAATAAAAAATTTGGAGTTGAAATATTTTTTTT
>TARA_B100000963_G_scaffold73907_1_pt1 | contig 16467 bp, 14 predicted proteins | sample TARA_B100000963 | Tara Oceans TARA_B100000963 (sample SAMEA2622097) | marine metagenome | biome: marine biome (ENVO:00000447); feature: surface water layer (ENVO:00002042); material: "saline water (ENVO:00002010), including plankton (ENVO:xxxxxxxx)" | depth 5 m | reverse complement strand
AATATCAGCAAGAATATATCATATTACTGGAGTAATAATAATTTAGATATTAGAAAAATAATTCAAGATCTGGATTTTCCTGAGAAAATATTTTTGTCTCCTGAAAAAGATAAATATCTAACTAATAAATTGAGTCCTATATTTAGTTTAATTAGCTTAATTCCAAATACTTATGCGTATAAAGAAAAAGGACTCCTTGTAATAAATTACAAAAAGTCCTTAGTAGTAGCGGGGGCAGGACTCGAACCTGCGACCTTTGGGTTATGAGCCCAACGAGCTACCAACTGCTCCACCCCGCGATATGTTTGCAAAGATAAGCCTAAAAATTATTTCTCCAATTTTTAAACATAATATTTCTAAAAATTAAAAATATTACTTTTGTTTTTATGGTTTCGGTAAATAATTTATCACTTTATTTTGGAGGTCAAGATATCTTTAAAAACATTTCTTTTATGATAAATAAAGGAGATAAAATAGGTCTTGTTGGTAAAAATGGAGCAGGAAAATCTACATTGTTGAAAGTACTTGCAAAAGAACAATCATACAATGAAGGAAATTTATCAATTTCAAATGACTTAGTAGTTGGTTATTTAATGCAAGATTTAGATTTTGTTGATTCACAATCTGTAATCGAAGAGGCTCAAACAGCTTTTGAAAATTTGAATCAAATTGAATTAATGATGAATGAAGCTAATCAAAAGCTTATTGAACGTACTGATTATGAAAGTAAGGAGTATCTAGAAATTATTAGCGAATTTAATGAACATGAAGAAAGATTTAGAATGGCTGGAGGTCACGATAGTAAATCTTTAATCAGTCAAGTGCTTACTGGATTAGGCTTTAATAAAGATGATTTTGAAAGACACACCAACGAGTTTAGCGGTGGATGGAGAATGCGTATTGAATTGGCAAAAATTTTATTAAAAAAGCCAGATTTATTATTACTTGATGAGCCTACAAATCATCTTGACATAGAATCTATAGTATGGCTTGAGAAATGGTTAAGTAGTTATGATGGTGCGATTGTTTTAGTTTCTCATGATCGTTCTTTTTTGGATGTAGTAACTAATCGTACAGTAGAAGTTGCTTTTAGTAAAATTAATGATTATAAAGTACCTTACACAAAGTATTTAACACTAAGAGAGGATAGGATTCTAAAGCAAAAACAGGCTAAAAAAAATCAAGATAAATTTATTGAAGACACAAAGGTTTTAATAAATAAATTTCGTGCAAAAAAGAATAAAGCTGCTTTTGCTCAAACATTAATAAAAAAATTAGAAAAGCTAGATATTATAGAAATTGAACAAGAAGATGTAGGGCGTATTCAATTTAGTTTTCCACCTGCACCTCATTCAGGAAAAGTTACTTTAAGAATTAAAGAAGCATCTAAGAAATATAATAGTTTGATAGTTTTAGAAAAAGTTGATTTAGAAATTGTTAGAGGAGATAAGATTGCATTTGTTGGTAAAAATGGTGAAGGAAAATCCACATTAGCTAAAATGATTGTAAATGAAATTGATTATAATGGTAAGATAGATGTAGGCCATCAGGTAAAGATTGGTTATTATGCTCAAAATCAAGCTGATTTTTTAGATGAGAATCTTACTGTATTAGAAACCATTGAGCAGGCTGCAAATGATACTTCAATAGGTAAAGCTCGTTCTATTTTAGGATCATTTTTATTTAGTAATGATGAGGTATCTAAAAAAATTAAAGTACTTTCTGGAGGAGAGAGAGCAAGAGTTGCATTATGTAAATTATTATTAGAGCCCTATAATCTACTTGTTATGGATGAGCCTACTAATCATTTAGATATAACTTCAAAAGAGTTATTAAAAAAAGCACTTAGCAATTATGATGGGAGTCTTGTTGTTGTCTCTCATGATAGAATATTTTTACAAGGCTTGACGCACAAAGTGTATGAGTTTAAAAATAAAAATCTTAAAGAATATATTGGAGATATTGATGTTTTTTTGAATGAGAAAGAGTTTGATAAATTAGCTCAAGAAAAATCAATTGTAAGTCAAAAAAATAAAATTCATCAAGCTTCAAAAGCAGAGAAAGATTTACGCAAGCAAATAAAAAAAATTCAAAATAAAATAAAAAATTTAGAAAAATACATTGAAATACTTGATGAAAATCAAAAAAAAATAGATTTGGAGCTTTCTGATTCTAAAAGATTCAAAGAGTTTTCAAAGATTCCAGATTTTTTTAAAAAATATGAAGAAAATCAACAAAAAAAGCTAAGTTTGGAGAAAGAATGGGAAGAAAATATAAATCGTTTAGATGATTTACAAAAAAAAATATAATCTAGTAAAATATAACATACTATGCTTAGCATAGTATTTACTTTTTAAGTATTTAGATTTGCCCCATAATAATTCTTAAAAATAAAAAAATGAAAAAATTTATATCTATTTTGTTGTTAATTTGTTGTGTTGTTAGTGTTAATGCACAAGTTCAAAGATTAGATGGCCCTAGATTTGGTCTTACCGTGTTGACTCCAGGTTTGTTAGCTGACATAGTAAATGATGATAGAGAACTTGACTCGGAAGATCCTGTAAACTATACTCAAAAACAGGCTCTTATTACTCAGTTTGGTTGGCAATGGGAAACACGTTTAGTTGAGGGTGGTGACTATGTTGGATTAATTGAATGGGTTGCACTAGCCGGAGGACTTGAAAGAGGCACTTTTGTTCCAAGTATAAGTTCTATGATAGGTATGCGTAAAATGAGTGGTTTAGAGGTAGCAGTTGGGCCAACTTTTTCTTTTACAGGAATTGGTATGGTTTTTGCTGTAGGTCATACATACAAGTCCGGAGACTTAAATATTCCAATTAATATAGCATGGGTACCATCTAGAACTAATCATTTATTAGGAGATCCATATGGAGGAAAAAAAGATTCTGGACACGGAGTTTCAGTAATGGTAGGCTTTAATTTTGGAAGAAAGAAATAAACAATGATTAGTAAAAAGTATATCGTATTTTTATTTTGTTGGTTATTAGGGGGCATTTGTTATGCCTCCTTTCCTGTTGAATCGGAGACGATTATTAATAATATTGAGAATGCTAAACCTAAATTTGATTTGTTAGCTTTTTTGATAGGAGTATTTTCAGCTTGGACATTACCATATTCACTTTTAGTTTTATTTCTAATAAAAAGAAAGCACATAAGAAAATCTCTAATTTATGGCTGGTTAGTTGGAATATTAATAATCGCAACACTATTACTTTTATTATTTGTTGGTGCTTTTACAGGTGTACCATGGACAATTTATTAAATCTTAATTTTATTTAATTATTATGAAAAAATATATATTTCTTACTTTTTTAACATTTTTAATTGTTTTCTCTACTAGAGCACAAATTCAGTATTTGGCTGGCCCAAGGATTGGCCTCACTGCTGTAGAGCCTGGGCTTTTAGCAAATATTTTAAGAAAAGATGTTAAGCTTTTCTCAGATGAAAATAGAGAGTCATGGGATGGAACATCTTTAGGACAATATGGATCGGTGATGTCACAGTACGGATGGCAATGGGAAAGCAGGTTTGCGGATGGAGGAGATATAGTTGGTTTAGTAGAATGGATTGCATTAGTTGGAGGTATGGAAAAAGGTCTCTTTTTGCCGTCTATATCTTCAATGGTTGGGATACGCACATCAAGTGGTATTGAATTTGCAGCTGGTCCAAACTTATCACTTGGAGGCATAGCAATGGTTATAGGTGCTGGATACAATTTTAGATTTGGTAATTTAAATTTACCCGTAAATATTGCATTTGTACCAAGTATGGATAAAACTTATGATGTTGATGCCAAATATTCTCAAGGAGAATGGATAGATCCTGATGGAGATCCATACAATGGAGATGAATATTGGTCGGATCCAGTATTAGTAAATGATGCTTATACTGTAACGCATCCTACAGGAGCTAGAGTGACAGTAACTGTTGGATTTAATCTCTCTAAATAAATATGTTATAATATTAATCAAGGGCTAATTTTTAGTTAGCCCTTTTTTCTTTTCTTTGCAAAATGAATCATAAATCTGGTTTTGTAAATATCATTGGTAATCCTAATGTCGGAAAGTCTACTTTAATAAATTCCCTTCTAGATCATAAGTTATCTATTATAACCCACAAAGCACAGACTACAAGGCATAGAATTTTGGGAATTTTAAATGATGATGACTATCAAATAATATTTTCTGACACCCCCGGAGTAATAAAACCAAAGTATGAACTTCAAGAAAGTATGATGAATTTCATTTCATCTATTTTTGAAGATGCTGATATTTTGTTATATATGATAGATGCTTCATTAGAAAAATATTTCAATGATGAAAAGATTTTTGAGAAATTAAAAAATACTAAATTACCGCTTATTATTTTATTAAATAAAATTGATTTATCAAATCAGGATCTAGTAACTTTAAAAATTAATGAACTAAGTTCTATTTTCCCTAATGCTCAATTATTTCCAATCTCTGCATTAAATAATTTTAATTTGGATAATTTAAAAGAAAAAATAATTGAGTTATTACCTGATGCTCCAGCATATTTTTCTAAAGATACACTTACAGATAAATCAGAAAGATTTTTTGTTGAAGAAATTATAAGAGAAAAAATATTAACTCATTATAAAAATGAAATACCTTATTCAGTTGAGATTGAGGTTGAAGAATTTTTAGATAAATCAGATTTTGTTAGAATTCGAGCAGTTATATATGTTATGCGAAATAGTCAAAAGGGAATAATTATTGGACACAAAGGCTTAGGAATTAAGCGTATAGGAAGTGAAGCTAGAAAAGAAATAGAAAAAATGTTGGGAAAAAAAATTTTTTTAGAAACGCCTGTTAAAGTTAAAAAAAACTGGCGCAACGATAAAAAACAATTAAAAAAATTTGGATATTAAGAATGAGTAATATAGTTGCGATAGTAGGAAGACCAAATGTTGGAAAATCAACATTGTTTAATCGTCTAACTGAAAGTAGACAGGCTATAACAGATGAAATTAGTGGTGTAACTAGAGATAGGCATTACGGTAAATCAGAATGGAATGGTCAAGAATTTTCAATTATAGATACAGGAGGATATGTACAAGGAAGTGAGGATATTTTTGAAGTTGAAATCAGAAAACAAGTTGAACTTGCTATTGATGAATCATCTGTTATATTATTTTTAGTAGATGCAACTACAGGTATAACTGATTTGGATTTGTCTGTTGTCAAATTATTAAGAAAGTCTGATAAAAAAATTGTTTTAGCTGTAAATAAAGTTGATAATGCGACATTATTATCTGAGGCCGTAGAGTTTTATAATCTAGGCTTGGGTTCGTATATAACTTTATCATCTATAAGTGGTAGTGGTACTGGTGAGTTATTAGATGAAATTGTTAAGCATTTTAAGACAGAAATCGATTTATTTAATAATAATAAACCAAAGTTTGCTGTTATTGGTAGGCCCAATGTAGGTAAATCTTCAATAATTAATACTTTAATTGGAAAAGAACAAAACATTGTTACTGATATTGCTGGAACTACTAGAGACTCTTTAAATACTGAATATACACAATTTGGTTTTGATTTCACTTTAGTAGATACCGCTGGATTAAGAAAGAAAAAGAATGTAAATGAAAATTTGGAGTTTTATTCTGTCATGAGATCAGTTCGAGCTATTGAACATTCTGATGTCTGTATTCTTGTTGTCGATGCTGAAAGAGGTTTCGAGTCACAGGACCAAAGAATTTTTCATATTGCAGATAGAAATCAAAAGGGTATAGTGATCTTAGTAAACAAATGGGATTTAATTAGTAAATCTACCGAAACATCCAAAAAATTTATTAAAGATATAAAGGAAAAAATATCACCATTTACAGACGTTCCTATACTATTTGTTTCTGCAATAGAAAAGCAAAGACTATTAAAGGGTTTACAAGAAGCAATTAATGTTTTTAATAACAGAGTACAAAAAATTTCAACATCAAAACTAAATAATTACATTTTGCCTTTAATTGAAAAAAATCCTCCTCCCGCAATAAAAGGAAAATATATCAAAATTAAATATTGTACTCAGTTGCCAGTACACACACCTACATTTGCTTTCTTTGCAAATCTCCCCCAATATATTAAGGAACCATATAAAAGGTTTATAGAGAATAAACTAAGAGATCATTTTTCTTTCAGTGGTGTACCAATTAAAATATATTTTAGAAAAAAATAGATAATTTTTTAGTTCTTTTTTTGTTTTGGTATTTATGGAATCTGCAGATGTTTTTTTCTATTTTTGAAAAAAATTAAATTTTACCTTTTATGAATGTTGTAAAAATGCCAATCGAAGGTTTATTAATTATAACTCCAACTGTTTTTAAAGACTCTAGAGGATATTTTTTTGAAAGTTGGAGTGAAACTCTTCTGCAAAAAAATAACATAGAATTAAAATTTGTTCAAGATAATGAATCTTTATCACATAAAGGAGTGTTAAGAGGTTTGCATTTTCAAAACCCTCCTTATGAACAAGGTAAATTAGTTCGTGTTACTAAAGGAGCAGTTTTAGACGTAGCGGTTGATATTAGAAAGTTGTCTCCAACATATGGTAAATATTGTTCTGTGAAGCTATCTAGTAAAAATAAAAAACTTTTTTGGATTCCTCCAGGATTTGCGCATGGTTTTTTAACTCTAGAAAACAACACCATATTTTCTTATAAATGTACCTCATTATATAATAAATCTTCTGAGGAGGCGCTTCTATGGAATGATGCTGATTTAAATATAGATTGGGGTATAGATATTCCTATTGTTTCTGAAAAAGATAATTTGGCTGGAAATTTTAAAGATTTTAAAACTAAATTTTAAATATGAAAAGATCATTTTTATTTTTTTTATTTGCTAGTATCATTTTTGTGATTTTTACTCAATTAAAGATTTCTTCAAGTGATACAAATAATGACAATAGCGAATTAGATAGCCTACAAGATTTAAATCAAAAAACTAAAGTTTTTTCTTTTGATAAACCCGACAGCTTAAACTTTGCAGGAGAGAGTGTACCAATTTATTCGTCGGAAATATGGGAGAGATTTGACAATGAGTTACTACGTAATGTTTATTTTCAATCTAACACATTATTATATTTTAAAAAAGCCAATAAATTTTTTCCTATTATAGAGCCAGTTCTAAAAGAATATGGTATTCCAGATGATTTTAAATATCTAGCTGTAATTGAAAGTGGATTGGAAAATGTTGTTTCACCCTCAGGTGCAGCAGGTTTTTGGCAAATAATGAAAAAAACTGCTAAAGAATATGATTTAGAGATAAATGATGATGTTGATGAGCGTTACAATTTAGAAAAATCTACAGTAGCTGCATGTAATTATTTAAATGATGCTTATAAACAGTTTGGAGAGTGGACAATTGCCGCTGCCTCTTACAACATGGGTAGAGCAGGTATTAGTAGGAGACTTAAAGAACAAAGAGTTGAAAATTATTATGATCTTTATTTAAATTCCGAAACTGCTAGATATATTTTTAGAATCTTGGCAATAAAAGAAATTTTACAAAATCCTCAAAAGTATGGTTTTGTTTTCAAGAAAAAGGATATATATATGATGCCAAATTATTCAACAATTGAAATAGATTCGTCAATTACTAACTTATATGATTTTGCTGATTCTCAAAATATCAATTATAAATTGCTAAAAAAAAGTAACCCCTGGCTAAGATCATCTTCGCTTAAAAATAACTCTAATAAAACCTATTTTATAAAAATTCCAACAGACAGTAGTTTAATTTTTTTAGAAAAATAAAAGATTGATTTTATTTAAGTATGTAAGCTATGAATAAAATAATAGATATACAAGGTGCTCGTGCACATAATCTGAAGAATCTTGATTTACAAATTCCAAGAGACAAACTAGTTGTTTTTACTGGCAAAAGCGGTAGTGGTAAATCCTCTCTTGCATTTAATACTATACATGCAGAGGGACAAAGACGATATTTAGAAACTTTTAATGCCTATGCTCGGCAATTTTTAGGAAATATGGAAAGGCCCGAAGTGGATAAAATAACTGGCCTTAGTCCTGTTGTAGCAATTGAACAAAAAACAACTTCTAAAAATCCAAGATCAACTGTAGGTACTATAACAGAAATATATGATTATTTGCGGTTACTTTATGCAAGAGTTGGTACAGCCTATTCATATAATACTGGAGAAAAAATGGTTTCTTTTAATGATGAGCAAATTATTGATTTACTTTTAAATGAGATGGATAATCAATCTGTGTTAATCTTAGCACCTGTGGTAAAATCTAGAAAAGGTCATTACTCTGAACTTTTTAACAAATTAATTAAGCAAGGTTATCTAAAAGTGCGTGTTGATGGTGAAATATTAAACCTTTCACCTGCACTAAAATTAGATAGATACAAGTATCATGATATTGAAATAGTTGTTGATAGGTTAACTGTAAATAAGACTAATCAAAAAAGATTATTATCGTCAATAAAAACTGCTTTAGATATTGGTGATGGAGTTATGATGGTTATTCAAGCTAATGATAATAAAATCAGATTTTTTAGTAGATATTTAATGTGTTCAAAAACAGGGCTTGCATATAGTAATCCTGAACCAAACTCATTTTCATTTAATTCTCCTAAAGGTGCATGCCCTTCATGTAATGGCTTAGGAATTTATAAAGAGGTAGATATAAATAAAATAATTCCAAACAAAGATCTGAGTATTAATAAAGGTGCTATTGCTCCTTTAGTTAATAAAAAAGCGGATTGGCTTATGTCACAACTTAAATTAATTGCTAAAAAATTTAACTTTTCGTTAGAAACACCAATCAAAGAGATCCCAAATGAAGCTCTTGAGTCAATACTGTACGGTATCAATGATAGCTTGAAAATAAAACTTAAAGACGCCAAAGTTTCTAAAGTTTTTAAAATTGATTTTGATGGTATTATTACATTTATTGAAGAGCAATCTAAAAATAACCATGTAAAGTCAATAAAAAAATGGGCATCTAAATATATGCTTGAACAAAATTGTAATACTTGCAATGGTAGCAGGTTGAATATTGAATCATCAAATTATAAAATTTCTGATTGTTCTATTCATGAAGTAGCTCAAATGGATATGTACAGTTTAAGTAATTGGTTAGATAATACCAAAAAAAACCTAACAGATAATAAATTAACAATAGCCAAACAAATTATAAAAGAAATAAAAAAAAGAGTTCAGTTAATTATTGATGTTGGATTAGTTTATCTAAACTTAAATCGAAGTTCAAGAACATTAAGCGGTGGGGAAGCGCAAAGAATAAGATTAGCTACACAAATAGGAACCCAGCTTACAAATGTTTTATATATTTTAGATGAGCCAAGTATTGGTTTACATCAAAGAGACAATCAAAAATTAATAGATTCATTAAAGAAATTAAGAGATATTGGTAATACTGTTATTGTTGTTGAGCATGACAGAGACATGATTATGCAAGCAGATTTTATAGTTGATTTGGGTCCTGGAGCTGGAGTAAATGGAGGTGAAATTGTTTCTGAGGGTACTTACAAAAAAATCATAAAAAAATCTAGTCTTACTTCACAATATTTAAAAAATGAAAAAAAGATAGAAATACCAACTAAAAGAAGAACTGGCAATGGTAATTTTATAAAAATAAAAGGAGCTAAAGGTAACAATTTAAAAAATATAGATGTTGAAATTCCGCTTGGATTATTTTGTTGTGTTACAGGGGTATCAGGTAGTGGAAAATCTACTTTGATAAATGAAACGTTGTATCCTATTTTAAATAAATATTTTTATAAATCAGAAAAAGAACCTTTAGAGTATTCAAGTATTTCAGGATTAGATCACATAGATAAAGTAATTGCAGTCGATCAATCCCCCATTGGAAGAACACCACGCTCAAATCCGGCAACATATACGGGAGTTTTTTCATTCATAAGAGAAATCTTTTCGAATCTACCAGAGTCAAGAGTAAGAGGTTTTACATCAGGAAGATTTTCTTTTAATGTTGAGGGAGGAAGGTGTGAGCATTGTAAGGGAGCCGGTTTAAAGACTATCGAGATGAATTTTTTACCAGATGTTGATATTCATTGCGAAATGTGTAATGGAAAGCGTTATAACCTAGAAACTTTAGAAGTACTATATAAAGGGAAATCAATTTATGATGTTTTAAGTTTAACTGTTGATCAAGCTGTTTCATTTTTTAATAATATTCCCAAAATTTATCAAAAACTTAAAACAATCAAAGATGTCGGTTTAGGCTATATTTCTTTGGGACAATCAGCAAAGACCTTGTCAGGTGGAGAGGCACAGAGAGTTAAGCTCGCAACTGAATTGTCTAAAAAAGGGACAGGCAAAACTCTATATATTTTAGATGAACCAACTACTGGTCTGCATTTTGACGATGTAAAAGTTTTATTAAATGTTTTAGATTTAATTGTTGAAAGAGGTAATTCAGTGGTTGTTATTGAGCATAATCTAGATGTAATAAAGGTGGCTGACTATATTATTGATATTGGAAAAGAGGGGGGCGATAATGGAGGGATGATTATGTGTAACGGAACACCAGAAAAAATCGTAAAAAGTAATAATAGTTATACGGCTAATTTTTTAGTAAAAGAGTTATAACTTCTTTTGTTTAAATTAAGTAAGCATAGTAATGGAAAAAAAAGATAATAGAATTGTATCAGTATTGAAAGCAAAAAGCTGGAACGAGATTAAAACCTCAGATTCTTGGCAAATTTTTAAAATTATGTCAGAATTTGTTGATGGTTTTGATACAATGTCTAAAATTGGCCCATGCGTTTCAATATTTGGATCTGCAAGAACTAAACCAAATCACACTTATTATACTCAAGCGGAGGAAATTGCCTTTTTATTAACTCAAAAGGGCTATGGAGTTATTACAGGAGGAGGTCCAGGAATTATGGAAGCAGCAAACAAAGGTGCAAAAAGAGGTCAAGGAAAATCCGTCGGTTTAAATATAGAATTGCCTTTTGAGCAATCTCATAATCAATTTATAGACAATGATAAATTATTGAACTTTGATTATTTTTTTGTCAGAAAAGTGATGTTTGTCAAATATGCCCAAGGTTTTATTGTTTTACCAGGTGGAGTTGGTACACTTGACGAATTATTTGAAGCGATAACTTTAATTCAAACCGAAAAAATTGCACGATTTCCTATTGTGTTAGTTGGTAAAAGATATTGGAGCGGTATGTTAGACTGGATTAAAAATATTATGTTAGACTTGGAAAATAATATTAGCTTAGAAGATCTAGATTTATTAAGCGTAGTAAATACTCCAACACAAGCAGTAAATGTAATAGACAGCTTTTATAAAAAATATACACTCAAACCTAATTTTTAAGATAACTTATTTCATTCTTTTTTTTTTAGTACTTTTACCCAAATAAAAAAAAATAAATGTATAGATTTTTGGAAAGACTAATTTTATTAAGTTTATTATTTAGTTCAATAAACATCTTTAGTCAGAATAATTTTTTTGGCGAGGAGGTAGATAAGCCATTTAAACCCAAATTTAGTATTGGATCAGGACTTTATGTTTTAGATGGTGATATAAAAAGTGAAAACTCAAGTGTTTTTAAAGGAACAGCTGGCTTTAATGCAGGTATGAAATTTGATTTTTCAAAAAATGTAGATTTTTCATTTATGTTTTTAAAGACTTCATTTAATGGAGATAATCAATTAGAGACTTTTTCTTCTGATGTTGATGGTATAGGTGTTCAGTTAGATTATTCTTTAGATAATTTTATTGGTCAATCAATTTTTTCTCCTCTTTTTTCATTGGGTGTTTATCGTTTAGGTGTTTCAACAACCAATGAACAAAGATTAGAAAGAGTTGCGATTTTTTCTTTGCCTTTATCTCTTGGTCTTAGATTTGATATAACAAAACGATTACAATTTGATTTAGCAGTGACTTACGGCTTAGGATTAGGTGATATTGACATGTCAACAAACAATCAAAATAGCTCTGATTCATATCAATCATTGAATTTTATAGTTCACTATGATCTTTTTACAAAATCAAAAAATAAAAATTTAACAATTTCAGATGATTATTATTCAGAGGTAAATTTTAATGCATTGGAATCTAATGATCAGGACAATGACTTGGTTCCTGACTTTGAAGATTTTTGTCCAAATACACCAAAAGGAGTTAAAGTTGATAAGGACGGATGTCCCTTAGATGATGATGGAGATGGTATACCTAATTATTTGGATCAACAAAAAAACACTCCTGTAGGATCTATTGTAAATAAAGATGGGGTAACCTTAACACTGGATGATTATAAAAATACATATTCAGATTTAGATATTGCTTCAAGAAAATATGCGGATTTTTACAATGAAAATGAAATAAAAAGAGAGGATTTTAAAACAATCGATGAGTATCTTATTGCTAAAGCCAATGCCTTTAATAAAATGTACATCGAGTCATTAAACAACAATAAGGAGGTTAAAGAGTTGGTCTACAAAGTTAAAATCTGGCAAGGATATGACTCAATAAGTGCTACTACACTCAACAGACTATTAAGTTTAGATGATTTAGAAAGTTTCAGAGTTGACGATAATATTGTAATCTATGCGGTTGGAAGTTATTCTAACTATGAGGATGCAATTATTAGAAAAATTGAAATAGAAGATAATTTTAAGTTTCAAGAAACTGAAATAATTATCGACAACAATGGCGTATTAATTAATTATTCAGATTTTCTTGAAGAACAAAATCAGCAAAATCAAGTAAACAAAATTGATGATAATGCTGTTGTAGAAGACACATCAGAAAAAGTTGTTAATAATGAATCGTTAGATAACAACCCAAACTTTAGAGTACAGATTGGAGCCTTTAATGAAATTCTTCCTGATGAAGTATTTGTTAATGTAAAAAATGTAATTCCTTTTGTTGGAAATGATGGTATGGTTAGATATATGGTGGGTTCTTTCTCAAACTATAATGATGCCATAGATTACCAGGCCCAAATGATTGCTCGAGGATTTCATGACGCATTTATTGTCACATATAAAGATGGTAAGAGAATCGGTTTAAATTATGTTATTGATAATAAAACCACTAAAAAATCAATTAATACTAGTAATGAAGATGATAATTATAATGTTAAAATAATTGAGAAAAAAAATACAGTAGAAACTAATGATGATAACACCAGTTTATCTAATAATTGTTTGTTTACCGTTCAGGTTTTAGTTTCTAATTTCCCTTTATCTAATGAGGATTTAGATAAAATAAATGAGTTAGAAAACATTGATAAAAAAACAAAAGGGTCAGAACTAACTGAATTTTATGCTGGTACATACAAAACAATGATGGAGGCTGAAATTCAGCTAGAAAAAGCTAAGAGTTTAGGTTTTGTTGATTCATTTATTTTTGTAACATTTAATGGTGAAAGAGTATCATTAGAATTCTCTGATTGTAATTAGTGCAGAATTGTTAAATATTTTAATTTTTATTTAATTTTTTACTTCCTTTATAAATCTCGAATTTTCGAAAACTACATTCAAGTTTTCCATTTATTAATTTAATTTTTTTATTGGGCTTGAGTCCAATAAAATTCATTTCTGAAATATCTGAAGAAATCAACCAGACGTCACATTCTTCGTAGCTATGTTTTAGAGTACTTCCAATATTTTCATAAAAATTTAGTTGATTTAATTTCAAACGCTGACCATAAGGAGGGTTAAATAAAACAAATGTATTTTTATTTATTTTTGTTGAAAAAAAGTCAGCTTGAAATACCTCAATTTTATTATTCATTAGTGCATTGTTTATGTTTTTTTTGCAAATATCAATAGCTTTATTAGATATATCACCTCCTGTTATTTTACCTTTGAAATCAATTTCTTTATCTAGTGATGTTTCTTTGATTTTCTGCCACAAATTAGAGTCAAAGTCTTTCCATTTTTGAAAACTAAATTTTTTTCTAAAAATATTTGCAGGAATATTTTGTGCAATCATTGCCGCTTCAATTAATATTGTGCCGCTGCCACACATTGGGTCGTGAAAATCTTTCTTTTTATCCCAATTACTCATTAATATAAGACCAGATGCGAGTACTTCATTAATTGGTGCTGTTAAAGAATTTATTTTATATCCTCTTTTGTGTAGTGATTTACCAGAACTATCAAGTGATAAAGTACAAGTATTTTTAGCTATATGTAAATTTATATGTATATCAGCTTCATCTGGATCGACATTTGGTCTTTTTTTGTGTTTATCTCGAAAACTATCTGCAATTGCGTCTTTTAATAGTAATGAGGTAAATTTACTGTGTTTGAACGTATCTGATTTTGTTGTTGCACTTGTGGAAAAAGTGTTATTTAGTTTGAAAATTTTTGACCATTCAATCTCATATAATTTCTTGTAAAGTTCTTTATTATTGTAGGCCTGAAAGTATTTAATAGGTTTTAGAATTCTAAGAGCTGTTCGTAAATTTAGGTTAGCTTTGTAAAGGAAACCAATATCCCCTTTAAAACTAACGGCTCGATTCATTTTTTTAATATCTTGACCACCTAAATATTTTAGTTCTTGCGCTAGAACTTCTTCTAAGCCAAACATAGTTTTGGCTATCATGTAGAAGTTTTTATTTTGTGTTTTATTCGGCAATATTGTATTTTTTAAAAAAATTACGCTTAACTTTTTCAATATCTTCAGATCCTTCTAGTTCTTTCAAATACAAGATTTCTTTGATTTTTTTGTATTCTTCATTTAAAGATTTTGAAAATTCTAAATCATTTTCTGCCAATATTTCCAATTCTTGTTTGATATCAACAATTTGTACAATATACTTTAGCCCCTGTTTTTCATAAAATCTCATTTGGTTTAAGTATGTATCTTTTAATCCATAATCATCCACATTTAATTTTATACTGTAATATATGTTCAGACTTTTTATTATATTTTCTTTTAGAGTTGAAATCAATTTTCTGCAATCATCACTTGTTTTCTTACTATTGATTTCCAAAAACAAGTTTTTAACATTATTATTGTTTTTTTCTATTACAGTATAGTATTTATGAGGATCATTGTATACAACTTTTGATTTCTTTTCACCTGTCTTTTTACAAGAAGAAATAGTTGTTAACAAAGAAAATATCAAAATACTCTTTAAAAAAAAATTTGAATTTATTATCATTGAGTTTTTTTGTAAAAAAACGGTTAATGCATCGTCTTTATTATGCTGATTTAAAGAATCTTTTAAAATTAAATCGTGTAAAGTTATTGAACTCTGTAGCTAAATTTATGACTTGATAGATCTTTGTTAGCATTTACTATCTTTTTCTTTAAGTTCTTCTTGTATTCATATATCTTGGCGTGAATATCTTCATTATCAGTAGCAAGTATTTGTGCAGCTAAAATACCAGCGTTTTGTGCAGCATCAAGTCCAACTGTAGCCACAGGAATTCCAGGTGGCATTTGTAATATAGATAATATTGAATCCCATCCATCTATAGATATTGAAGATCTACATGGAACACCAATCACAGGTACAGTGCTAAATGCGGCAACAACTCCAGGAAGATGAGCTGCTCCTCCCGCTCCTGCAATTATTACCTTAATGCCATTTTTTCTTGCATTAGATGCAAATTTTTCAACTAGTTCAGGAACTCGATGCGCTGATAATGCGTTAATTTCAAAAGGTATTTCCATTTCATTTAAAAAGTCCGCTGCTTTTTTCATAACAGGCATGTCTGATGTACTTCCCATAATAATACTAACTACTGCTTTCATATATTTTTTTTTATTTAACTTTTAATTTTGCAAATATATTATTTATCATTTTTAATATTGATTATTTTTAAGATTAAATTTTTATTGAATTTTTATCTAATATAAAAAGAAAACAGCATATATTTGCAGTCGCTTTTTTAAATATTAAAGTTATCAAAAGCAAGCGCATTAAAATCTTTTTAAGATTATGTTGTGTTTATTAATTTTTTTTTTAATTTTGCGCCCGCTTTTGGTCAAATGATTACAAGCGCATCATAAATCAAATTTATTTTTCGGTTTATGACAACAGTTCATTGATATATTGAAGATAGAATTAAATACATCCAATTACAGTCAATTACAAATTTTTTATACAACGAAGAGTTGATCCTGGCTCAGGATGAACGCTAGCGGCAGGCCTAACACATGCAAGTCGAACGGTAACATGAGAGCTTGCTCTTGATGACGAGTGGCGCACGGGTGCGTAACGCGTATGCAATCTACCTATAACTGAGGAATAGCCCAGAGAAATTTGGATTAATACCTCATAACAATATTTTTTGGCATCATTAAATATTTAAAACTCCGGTGGTTATAGATGAGCATGCGTTCTATTAGCTTGTTGGTAAGGTAACGGCTTACCAAGGCTACGATAGATAGGGGGCCTGAAAGGGTGATCCCCCACACTGGTACTGAGACACGGA